>JAEEGK010011866.1_pt1 | contig 19852 bp, 10 predicted proteins | sample 8958771 | NCBI WGS metagenome assembly JAEEGK01 (sample SAMN16246547, study PRJNA631951) | gut metagenome | biome: gut microbiome; feature: rumen; material: SC-attached | host: Bos | place: Iran: Karaj | collected 2018-10
GAACTTACTTCAGAAGAAAAACTATTACATGCAATTTTCGGTGAAAAGACAAGAGAAGTTCGTGATACATCACTACGTGTTCCACATGGTGGAGATGGTATTGTTCACGATGTTAAAATATATTCAAGAAAAGAAAATGATGAATTACCAGCTGGTGTTTCTAAAGTTATAAGAATTTATATCGTTCAAAAACGTAAGATTCAAGTTGGTGATAAGATGTCTGGTCGTCATGGTAATAAGGGTGTTATTTCCCTAATTCTTCCACAAGAAGATATGCCATATTTACCAGATGGTCGTCCAGTTGATATTATGCTTAACCCAATGGGTGTTCCATCACGTATGAATATTGGTCAGATCCTAGAACTTCATTTAGGTATGGCTGCTAAAAAACTTGGTGTTCATGTTGCTACACCAGTATTTGATGGTGCATCTAGTCAAGATATAGCTGATATGATGGCTGAAGCTGGTATGGAACCAGATGGAAAGACTGTTTTATATGATGGACGTACTGGTGAACCATTTGATAATCGTGTATCAGTTGGTGTTATGTATATGATTAAACTACACCACATGGTAGATGATAAACTTCATGCAAGAAGTACTGGACCATACTCATTAGTTACTCAACAACCACTTGGAGGTAAAGCTCAATTTGGTGGACAAAGATTTGGAGAAATGGAAGTTTGGGCACTTTATGCTTATGGTGCTGCTCATACATTACAAGAAATCTTAACTGTTAAGTCTGATGATGTATTAGGACGTGTTAAAGTATATGAATCAATTGTCAAAGGACAAGATGTTAATCAAGCTGGTGTTCCAGAATCATTTAGAGTATTAATGAAAGAGTTCCAAGCTCTGGGACTTGATCTTAAGATCATTAATGATGCTGGTGAAGCAATGGATCTTAAAGAAATCGAAGAAGCTGAAGATCATGAAGAATCTGGTTCAGATGAAATATTTGATGATTTACCACCAATAACTGAAGATGGTGATGATGAAGAAGATGAAACAAATGATGAATGGTCAGCAGAAGATGAATTTGAAGAATCTAGCTTAGATGATATAGATGATAGTGATATTGATTTTGATGAAGGAGGGGAATTTTAATGATAGAAGTAAATAAGTTTGATGCTTTAAAAATTGGAATAGCATCCCCTGAAATGATTCGTTCATGGAGTTATGGCGAAGTTAAAAAACCTGAAACAATCAATTATCGTACATTAAGACCTGAAAGAGATGGTCTATACTGTGAAAAAATCTTTGGACCTACTAAAGATTATGAATGTGCTTGTGGAAAGTACAAAAGAGTAAGATATAAAAATATTGTTTGTGATCGTTGTGGCGTTGAAGTTACTAAGAGTAAAGTTAGACGTGAAAGAATGGGTCACATTGAATTAGCTAGTCCAGTAAGTCATATTTGGTATTTTAAGGGTGTTCCATCACGTATGGGATTAGTTCTTGATATGTCACCAAGAGACTTAGAGGAAATATTATACTTTGTTAGTTACGTTGTAATTGATAAAGGTGTTGCACCACTTGAAAATAAACAAACATTAAGTGAAAAAGAATATCGTTCATACTACGAGAAATATGGTAATGGTTTCAAAGTAGGTATGGGTGCAGAAGCTATTAAAGAATTATTAAAACAAGTTGATCTTGAAAAAGAGATTAATGAAATAAAGAAGGAATTAGAAGGTGCACAAGGACAAAAACGTGTTAGATTATTAAAACGTATTGATGTACTTAATGCATTCTATCAATCTGATAATCGTCCTGAATGGATGATTATGGATTGTATTCCAGTTATTCCACCAGATTTAAGACCTATGATTCAATTAGATGGTGGAAGATTTGCTACAAGTGATTTGAATGACTTGTATCGTCGTGTTATTAACCGTAATAACCGTTTAAAGAAGTTAATTGATTTAAATGCACCACAAATAATTATTCAAAACGAAAAACGTATGTTACAAGAAGCAGTTGACGCTTTATTTGACAACGGAAGACGTGGAAGAAGTGTTACTGGTGCTGGAAATCGTCCTTTGAAGTCACTTTCTAGTATGTTAAAAGGTAAACAAGGACGTTTCCGTCAAAACTTACTTGGTAAACGTGTTGACTATTCAGGACGTTCAGTTATCGTCGTTGGACCAAGTTTGAAAATGTATCAATGTGGTATTCCAAAAGAAATGGCACTTGAATTATTTAAACCACATGTAATACATGAATTAACTACTCGTCGTAAAGATGGTAGTGATCCAATTTGTAGTAATATTAAAGCAGCTAAACGTTTAATAGAAAACAAAGATCCACAAGTATGGGATATTGTTGAAGATGTTATTAGTGAACATCCAGTTCTATTAAACCGTGCTCCTACACTACATAGATTAGGTATTCAAGCATTTGAGCCTGTTCTAATTGGTGGAAAAGCAATTCGTCTACATCCACTTGTATGTACAGCATTTAATGCTGACTTCGATGGTGACCAAATGGCTGTTCACGTACCACTTTCTGAAGAAGCTATTGCAGAAGCAAGACTTTTGATGCTTGGCGCAAACAACATTCTTCATCCAAAGGATGGAAGTCCAATTGTTACACCAAGTCAAGATATGGTACTTGGTAACTACTATATAACTATGGAAAAAGCAGGACTACCTGGTGAAGGTAGAGTATTTATGGATAGTAATGAAGCTCTAATGGCTTATGAGAGACGTGAAATTACTCTTCATACTCGTATTGCTATTCCAGTTAAGTCATTTAGACATAAAGTGTTCTTAGATGAACAAAGAGATAAATATTTAGTTACAACTCCTGGAAAACTATTATTTAATGAAATATTACCTGATTCATTTGCTTATTTAAATGAACCAAGTGATGCTAATATAACAAATATGACTCCTAATAAGTATTTCTTACCAATGGGAGCTAATATCAAAGAAGAAATTAGTAAAATGGAACTTGTTAAACCATTTGCTAAAGGTACACTAGAAAGCATTATTGCTCAAACATTCAAGCGTTATAAAACTACTGAAACAAGTATTATGCTAGATAGACTTAAAGACTTAGGATTTAAGTATTCTACACTTGCTGGTATTACAGTTTCAGCAGCTGATGTTAAAGTAAGTAAAACTAAGAATAAGATTATTGAAGATAGTAACAAAATGGTTGATACAATCAATAAACAATATGCTCGTGGTTTAATTACTAACGAAGAACGTTATAATAAAGTAATTGAAGTATGGAATAATGCTAAAAATGAAGTACAAAAAGAACTTGAAGTTTATGCAAAAGAAGATATGGATAACCCAATCTTCATGATGATGAACTCTAAAGCTCGTGGTAATATCTCTAACTTTACTCAGTTAGCTGGTATGCGTGGATTGATGGCTAAACCAGATGGTACTCCAGTTGAAATCCCAGTTACTTCTAACTTCGTAGAAGGATTATCAGTTGATGAATTCTTCTTATCAACCCATGGTGCTCGTAAAGGATCAGCCGATACTGCCTTAAAGACAGCTGACTCTGGTTACTTAACAAGACGTTTAGTTGACGTAAGTCAAGATATTATTGTTAAAGAAGATGATTGTGGAACTACAGAAGGTGTAGTAGTAAAAGCATTTATTAATGATAAAAATGGTTCAACAATTGAAAAATTATATGACCGTATCGTTGGTAGATTTGCTAACAAACCTATTGTAAATCCTAAAAATGATAAACTATTAGTAGATCGTAATGAATTAATTACTGATTCTATTGCTGAAAAAATAGTAGATGCTGGAATCGAAGAAGTAGAAATTCGTACAACACTAACATGTAAGACTAAAAATGGTGTATGTTGTAAGTGTTATGGACGTAACCTTGCTACTGGTAATGTTGTTGAAATCGGTGAAGCAATCGGTGTTATGGCTGCTCAATCAATTGGTGAACCAGGTACTCAGTTAACAATGCGTACTTTCCATACTGGTGGTGTTGCTGGTGAAGAGGATATCACTCAAGGTCTTCCTCGTGTACAAGAGTTATTTGAAGCAAGAAATCCTAAAGGAAAAGCTACTATTGCAGAGATTTCTGGTAAAGTAGAAAAAATAGTTGATGATCATGGTAAATTCAAGATTTCTATTAAGAATAAACTTGAAACTAAAGATCATGTTACAAACTATGGTGCAAAACTTCGTGTTGAAAAAGGTGATGAAGTTAACCCAGGTGATAAACTTACTGAAGGTGCTATTAGCCCTAAAGAATTACTTGCAGTTACTGACCCAATTACAACACAAGAATATATTCTAAAAGAAGTACAAAATGCTTATCGTTCTCAAGGTGTTGAAATTAGTGATAAACATATTGAAATTATTGCTCGTCGTATGATTGATAAGATTCGTGTTATAGATTCTGGAGATACATACTTATTACCAGGTTCATTAATTAATTTCCATGAATTTACAGAAGGTAATAAACAAGCAATTATTACTGGTAAGAAACCAGCTACTGGTGTTCCAGTACTATTTGGTATCACTAAAGCTTCACTTGAAACTGAATCATTCTTATCAGCTGCATCATTCCAAGAAACAACAAGAATTCTAACAGATGCTGCTATCCGTGGTAAAGTAGACCACTTACAAGGATTAAAAGAGAATGTTATTGTTGGTAAATTAATCCCTGCAGGAACTGGTATTAAGGCATATCAAAATGTTGAATATGACTTAGCTAATCAATTTGCAGAAGATGATGAACCAATGGAAGCTTTGGAAGATGAATTAATGGATTAAAAAGATATATTTATATATATCTTTTTTTTTACGACAAAAAACAGCTTAAATCCTTGAAATTATTTATAGAAAAGTGGTATACTTATATAGTAGAGTCGATAATAGCGGAACAAGATTTGTCTATATTAGGTTTTACGAGTTGAATATTAAAGTAAAGGAGGTGTGAGAATGAAAGGAAACAAAAAAATACTTGTAGTTGCTGTATTATTACTATTAATTGCCGTTAGCTATTCAACTTATGCCATTTATAAATCAACAGCTACTGCATCAACATCAGTAAGCACTGCTGCTTGGGTAGTAGAGGTAAATAATCAAGCTTTAACAGAAGCAACTCATACTTTTACACTAGGTAATATTACTTGGGCAACTCCAACTGTTAGCAAAGTATCTGGTAAAATTGCTCCAGGTGACCATGGCACAGCACAAATTGTAATTGAGGCAGATGGAACAGAAGTAGATTTAAATTACACAGTTGCAATTAATACTGCTGCATTTGATAACAATCAATTTTCAGTAACAGCTGATTCTAATGGTGATCCATTAACTGGATCAATATTATATTCAGATTCATCTAAAACAAAAACAATTACTTTAAATATCAATTGGAATGCTGTTGATAATGATACTGCTAATACACAAGATCTTGGTGATGCTGGACAAGCTAATTTAGCAATTCCAGTAACTGTAACAGTAACACAAAATCCAGGAGCTAATTAAAATATAACTTAAGAATAATTTAATTATTCTTTCGTTTAAAGCCTATAAACTTTATAGGTTTTAAAGGGGAGAATAGGGAGATATTATGAAAGCTAAAGAAAAAGAGTTAAAAGATTCAAGAGATTTGATAATAAAAATAGTATTAGTTGTTATCATTATTTTATTATTACTTCATAATTGTTCATTAATTAGAGAAAAGAATAAATATCAAAATAATGTACCTAGTGGTAATGTCGATATTATTGATATTAAATGTGATAATAACCAATGTAAAAACAAAGAAATAGAAAGTCTTAGTTTTTCAAGTAAGAGTGTTACTATTTTAAAAGGTGATTCACTAAACTTAGTTGTATTAGTTAAACCAAGTGATTTAGCTTCTACTAAGTTTACTTGGAAAAGTAGTGATTCTAAAGTAGTTACAGTAGATGCTAATGGTAAAATAAAAGGAATTAATTTAGGTACTGCAACAATTACGGTAACAAGTGCAAATGGAAAGAAAGCTACTATTACTGTTAATGTAACTAATCAAAGTATTCCTGTTGAAGAAATAAAATTAAATCCAAGTAGTGCAACTGTTGATGCTGGTTCTACTATTCAAATAAGTCCAAAAATTAAACCAGATAATGCTACAAATAGAGAATTGGTTTGGTCAAGTAGTGATCCAAGTATTGCAAGTGTTGATAGTAAAGGTGTAGTTAAAGGTATAAAAGCTGGTACAGTTACAATTACTGCTAAAACAAAAGATGGTAAAGTTGTAGCAACAAGCATTATTACAGTTAATGCAGCAGCTCCAACACCTACACCAATGACAATAACAAGCCTTAGTTTCCCAGAAGATAATATAACAATTAAAAAAGGAAATAGTCTTGGATTAATTATTGAAATAGAACCTGTTGAATTATCATCAACAAAACTTAATTGGAAAAGTAGTGATTCAAGTATAGTTAGTGTTGATAGTAATGGAAAAATTAAAGGTCTTAAAACTGGTACTGTAACAATAACTGTTTCAACTAATGATGGTAAGAGTGCAACATGTACAGTTACTGTAACAGATGATACTGTATTAGTAGAATCAATTACATTAAATCCTAATAAGTTAGAATTAGGTGTTGGTGCTAGTAAGCAAGTAATTGCAACTATTGAACCAGCAAATGCAACAAATAGAGAAATAGTTTGGACAAGTAGTGATCCAAGTATAGCTGTTGTTGATAGTAATGGTATTGTTACTGGTATTAAAGTTGGAACAGTTAATATTACTGCTAAAACAACTGATGATAGTGTTGTAGCATCAATTGTCTGTGAAGTAGATAATGACGATGATTCAAATGAATTCAAAGTTTATGATAAAGAAAAACCTCCAGTAAATTGGAATGGTGCAACAGATTTAAAAATATTTAGTAAATCTATTTATAACATTGATGGAGTAATAGCTCCTGAAAGTGCTAATACTTATGAATTTGATGTTAAAAATAGTACGGAATATAACATAAAATATGATATTAATTTCATTGAAAGTAATACATATAACATTAACATGAAATTTAAATTAAGAAAAAATAATACATATATAATTGATCATTATGTTTCAGCAAGTGAACTTAATCTTACTGATCAACTATTAAATGTAGGAAATAAAGATGTTTATTACTTAGAGTGGAAATGGATTAGTAGTAGTAATGATAATAGTATTGGTACAAATCCACAAGCCAGTTATGGGCTTCAAATTGAAGTAGAGGCAGAAAGTGTTAATGAGTAAAGTTTTTAAAATTATAGTTGATGTTATTTTAGTTTTAATGATTATTATATTAGCGAGTTATTTTATATTAAGAATAACTAATAAAATTAGAATATATAGTGTTGAAACTGGATCAATGGAAGATAAAATCCATAAAGGTGATTATATCTTACTATATCGAAAAAACAATTATCATGTTGGTGATGTTATTACTTATAAAGTTGATAATTATTTTATAACGCATCGAATAGTAAAGATGGATGGTAATAAAATTACAACTAAAGGTGATGCAAATAATTCAGAAGATGAAGAAATAAATATAAACCAAGTAGAGGGAAAAGTAATATACACAGGTGGTATATTAAATATAATAATTAACTTTAAGTTTGTTATTGTAGCGTTTATGATTGGTTTATATTTATTAAGTTGTTATTTCGAAAAAGAGAAATAATAGTTAGGAGGGAAGGATATGCATAATAAAATGTTTCAGATGATAATATTGGTATATTTAGTATCAGTTTTTTGCATACCTTCAACTCTAGGTATATATAAAAATACTTCTACTGCATCAGAAATATTAAATTTAGCTGATTGGGAAGTTGCATTAAATCAAAATGGTATAAGTGGTAACGTAAGTGCCCAAGCAGGTGGAAGTGATGGAAGTTATTTATTAAAAGTAGTAAGTAACTCTGAAGTTGATGTTATTTATTCAATAACAGTAAGTAATATTCCAAGTGGTGTTACTGTAAAAATAGATAATGGTACATATAAGCCATATGCAAGTTCAGTAACATTTGATGATGTTGGTACTATAAATTATAGTGATCAAAATCATGAAAAAACTCATACCTTATATTTTAAAGCTAATTCAGGTGCAACTCTTGTAAATAATCAAACAGTAGATATTGATGTTGATTTTAGACAAAATTAATTAAATATTATTGATAGAAAAGAGGTGAATTTATGAAAAATAATAGATTAAAACTATTAATATTAGTTTTAGTTATGTTTTCATTTACCTTTTTTATGTCTTTAGGGACTACAAAAGCTATCTATCGTGAGACTAAGAGTACTTCTATAAATTTAAGTGTTATAGAAGCTCCTTTAACTTATACAGTAACATTTGTTACTAATAATGGTGGTAGTGTTCCATCAAGGAATATTGAGCCTAATGCACAAGTAGGAACACTTCCTATTCTTACAAAAACTGATTATAATTTTGTTGGTTGGTATGATGAAAATGAACAAAAAGTAACACATACTACTCCTATTACTAGGGATACTACATTAACAGCGGTATGGCAAAAAATAGTATGTAGAAGAGTAACCGATGAAAATAATTTACATACTGAAACATGTGCTGGTATAAATGGATGTCGTACAGCAGGAATAGCCCAAAATGATATTATTACTTATGGTAATAAAGGTGATGGTCTTCCAGTTGTAGGAGATGCATATGATTGTGATGTAGACTATAATGGTAATTTTACTACACAAGAGCCTAATGATACTAGATTTACTGAAAGATTCTATTTTGTAAGAGAAGATTCTGGTAATGCAGTAATGGTATATTATACAAGTATTGATGAAAATGGAAGAGCTAATCGTCCTATTAATAATTCTTCTATTAATTCACATAATTATGGTGATGCTTCTGCTTTATTACCAAATAATACTTCAAGTAATCCATTATGGGATAATCCAGATTTAGTTAAATTTGATAGTAGTGGTAGAGTATCAAGATTTATTAGTCTTGATGATATAGCAGCTGTTTGTGGAACGCCAGTTATAACTGGTACTGGTAGTACAAATTATTTATCTCATTGTTCTAGCTGGATTTTATTTGAAACATCTAGATTCCAATCAAGTAATTTAGGTAGAGCTGGTATTTGGATTGAAGATACAGATGAAAGTTATTTGCGTATTCAAACATCTTCATTTGTTATTCAAGCTGGTGAGAATGGAGCTAATAGTTCTAATATGGTTCGTCCAGTTATTGAAATACCTATGTCAGCACTTGAAGATTATCATAGTGAAACTAGATATACTATTAGTTTTCATACATATCAAGATGATCCTAATCCACCAGCTGATATAAAAAGATATCGTGGTGAAGCATTAGGTACTTTACCAACTGTTACTAGAGAAAATTTTGAATTTATTAATTGGTATACTGATGCTAATTATGATAATATAGCAAATCCTAATGAATTAGTATCAGGTAATATGAATATATATGCTAAATGGGAAGGAGAACAAGGTGTTACTGTTACTCTTCATTTAGATGGTGGAACAATAACTGGCGTGAATACACAAATAACTCTAGATTCTGGTGATTTATTAGATAATTTACCTAATCCAGAAAAAACGGGATATAATTTCTTAGGTTGGTATACTGATAGTAACTTTACTATACCATTTGATGATACAGTACCAATTACAAGTAATTTAGATTTATATGCAAAATGGGAAGAAATACAAACGGTTACTATTACTCTTCATTTAGATGGTGGAACAATTACCGTAGATTCACCAATAACGATTAATTCCGGTGATTTGTTAGATAATTTACCTGATCCAGTAAAACTTGGTTATACATTTGCAGGTTGGTACACTGATAGTGGATTTAATAATCAATTTGATGATACATTACCAATTACATCTAATATGGATTTATATGCAAAATGGGAAATGGGCAATTATGTAGCAAGAATTGGTGATAACTATTTTGAAACACTTGATGAAGCAATAAGTGATGGAGTGGATGTTGGTACAACAGCTCCAACCGTAATTCATATATTAAAAGATATTACTTTAACACAAGCAGTATCAATACCTAGTAATAAATGGGTAGAGTTAGATATACAAAACTATACTATTAGTTCTAGTACATCTAATGTAATTGAAAATTCTGGAAAATTAAATATTATAAATGGTACAATAATGGGATCTTATGTCGGTACTGCTAAACCTAATTCAGGTTATGTAATATTATCTAAATCAGGTTCTACTTTAAATGTATCTGGTGGATTAATTAAATATGATAATACTAATGCTACTGAAGCAAAACCAATTCAAATTAATGGTGGAACTGCAACAATAACTGGTGGTAGATTTGAATGTAATTCACAAGCAGCAACTATAAATGTTGAATCTGGTGGAAATTTATATATTTCTTCTGGTGAGGTTATTGGTACTGGTGTAAAAAAAGGTCAAGGAATTTATCTTGCTGATGCCTCTAATGCTACGATAACTGGTGATGTTTATATTAGTAATGTATCAACAATTTCTACAACAAATGATAGAAGAGCAGCTGTTGATAATGCAGGTTCAGGTAATCTTATAATAACTGGTGGAACTATTATTTCTGAAGGACTTTATGCAGTTAATAATAGAGGTTCTGGTAAAACATATATTGGTATAGAAGATAGTAATGGAAATATTATAGATAATACAACACCTATTCTAAAAGGAAATACTTATGCAATAAATAGAAATGGTGGAACATTATATGTATATGATGGTGTTTATGAAGGTCAAACAGGAGCATCTAGTGGAACAATTACTAAACCAACTGATGTAGATTTTGTTCAAAATGGTATGGATGACTCTTATAAAGTTTATTATCTTGCTTATCCTCAAGGTGATACTTATACCGTAACATTTGATGCAGATAATGGTACAACACCAACTCAAGTAACTGGATTAAATCGTTTTGATACAGTAGGATCATCAATGCCAAATAATCCAACTAAAACAGATTATATTTTTGAAAAATGGTTTATATATAAAGAATTTAATAATGAAGTATTATATGATGGAGAATTTACTAGTACAACTCCAATAACTGATAATATAACAGTAAAAGCTAAATGGAAACCAACAATTTCTACAGCAACTGTAACTCCAGCAAATATTGTATTAACAGAACGTGAAACTATTACTATAATGGTAAATACACTAGATGGTACAGAAGATTATACATTTACTTCAAGTAATCCAAATATTGCAACAGTAGATGCTAATGGTTTAGTAACAGCTGTAGCTGAAGGAACTACATCAATAATTATTACTGGTTTAGAATCAAATAATACTATAACAATTCCAGTAACTATTAATGGAATTATATATCATACAGTAACATTCTATGATGTATTAAATGGTACAGTTATTAAAACAACTCAAGTTGAAGATGGTACACAAATTGGTGCAAGTGGTATACCAAGTAATCCAACAAGAAATAATTATGTTTTTGAAAATTGGTATGTTAATGGTAATACTAGTACACCAGCCTTTAATTCAAGTGCAACTATTACTGCAGATACAGTAGTTATAGCTAATTGGTTTGAAACAGTTAGTTATGCAACACTTGTAATTAATCCAAATCCAATGGTTCTTGATGTTACTGATACAGGAACAATTACTTTAAATCCAACTGTTTCAAATGAAGTAGTAGAAAGCTATACTTGTACATCAAATGATCCAAGTGTTGCTACAGTAAATAATTGTGTAGTAACTGCAGTAGCTCCTGGTAATACAACAATAACTATTACCGGAAGTGATCCATTAAATACTAAGACAGTTAATGTTACAGTAAATAATATAATTGTATATCATACAGTAACATTCTATGATGAATTAAATGGAAATATTCTTAAAACAACCCAAGTAGAGCATGGCACACAAATTGGTGCAAGTGGTATGCCAGCAAGTAATCCAAATAAAAATAATTATGTATTTGATAATTGGTATGTTAATGGTAATACTAGTGTACCTGCCTTTAATTCAAGTGCTATAATTAATGCAGATACTGTAGTTGTTGCTAATTGGTTTGAATCTATTCATTATGCAACACTTACATTAGATCCAAATCCAATGGTACTTAATATTAATCAAACTGGTACAATTACATTAACACCAACAGTTTCTAATGAAATAATAGAAAGCTTCTCTTGTACATCAAATGATCCAAGTGTAGTAACTGTTAATAATTGTACGTTAACTGGAGTAGGCGAAGGAACTACAACAATCGATATTATTGGAAGTGACCCATTAAATCCTAGAACAGTTAATGTTACGGTTGAACTTGTTAAATACACCGTTACTTTTGATCAAAATAATGGTGATCAAAATGCAATAATTACTATAAATAATATTGAATATGGTACTCTTTTAAGTACTATAATTCCAACTGATCCAACAAAAACAGATCATACATTTGATAATTGGTATTTAGTTGAAGGTAGTACATTTACTAATACTATAATTGATCCTGATATAGTAATTACAGGTGATTTAGAATATCGAGCTAGTTTCTATTCTAGTAATGATATAGCAGCTATTGGTAATACATATTATACTGATTTACAAGTTGCATTTAATGGTGCTACTGATAATGTAGAAACCGAAGTTAGGTTATTAAGATCATTTACAGTACCTACTAGTGGTAATGTAAGACCTACTATTAATGCAAATAAAGATATTATTCTTGTAGGTGGCGAATATACAGTAACATGTGGTAAAGATAATGTAATATATAATAAAGGAAAACTTGAAATATTAAGTGGTACATATACATGTGGTTATGCTGGAAAAGGACCTATTGAAAATGAAACTGGTTCAACTCTTTATATAAAAGGTGGAACTCTAACAAATACTAATAATCGTGGTGTTATCTATAATGCAGGTACTGTATATATTTCTGGAGATGATACATATCTTTCATCAGTAGCTACTGAGCGTTCAGTTGTTCAAAACTTTAAGAATACTGGAAAAATTACTATTTCTGGTGGTACTATTGAACAATTAAATCCAGATTGTCAACGAGGAGCAATAGAAAATATCTCTGGTGGTAAAGTAACTATTACTGGTGGAACTATTATTTCTCATTCTACATATACTGGAACTGCTTCTGGAAGTGGACCTGGTGGTATTCAAAATTATGGTACTCTTGTAATTGGAACAAATGGTGATGGACATAATACAACAACTCCAATTATTATTGCACAACGTTATGGTGTTAATTCATCTGTTGCTTTCGAATTCTATGATGGAATTATAAAGAGTGTTGATGCTCCAACTAATCAAGATATAGATACTAAAGTAACTCATGAAACAGGTTTAACTAAAGTTCTTGGAACAGAAGTAATCGATACTGTTACTTATAATACATTCTATTATTCAAATGGAGCTACACCAACACCAAGCCCAACTCCATCTCCAACTCCAACTCCTGCAGAAACTAATACAATTACTTTCCAAAGTATAGGCGGAGAAGTTAGTCCTGCAAGTGTAGAAATAGTTGATGGAGAAGCAATAGTAAGCTCTGATTTACCAACAGCTAGTTGGGGTAATAAAACATTAGCTGGATGGTATTTAGATGAAAATTATACTAATCCGGTAGTAGTTGGTACAACAATTCCAACAGGCGATACTACATATTATGCTAAATGGACATATACTCCTACTAGTGCAAAGGTAACATATAACTCTACTAATGATGCAATAGATGAATATTTTGATAATATTAATTCATGGAAAAACTTATCACAGTCTGACTTTGAAGCACAAATGACAGCTAACTTTAATAGTAATAGTTGTTCAAATTGTAATGCAACTAATAGCTGTGATAGTCCACTTGCAGGAAATCAGTGTGATAAGCCAAAAGAATATAATACAAATATAAATGCAAAATTAGATGTTTATTTATATGATGAAACCAGTCATACAATTCTATCTAAAGTAAAATATGCAAGTCTTACTAATGGAAAGATTACTAATTTAATTCCTGGTCTTACATATTATTGGGAAAATAGTACTAATTCATCAGTAAATGGACTAATTTCTGCTAATACACCAAGAAGAACAATAGATGCAGGTAATGTGCGAAATGTACGTGATTTAGGTGGTTTATCTGTTAGTTATACAGAAGGAAGTACTACTAAGACAGGAACAATAAAATATGGTAGATTACTAAGAGGAGCTAAACTATCTTCAAGTAATTCTGATGTAACTAGTTTAACTAACTTAGGTATAACTCGTGAAATAGATTTAAGACCAAGTAGTGAAGGTAGTGGACAAGCAAAACTTCCATTAGTTGATAATGGAAGTGGTACTGATATAATTATTCATAACTATTTAATAAATAATACATCTGTTACATATTCATATAAAGATAAGAATGGTGCTAATCAAACAACAGTACCTGCTTATACATCATATGCCGAAGAGTTAAAATCAGCTCTTAAATCTACAATGCAACATATAATTAATGGAGATAATATTTATTTCCACTGTACAATTGGTACAGATAGAACTGGTACACTTGCTTACTTCTTAGAAGGACTTTTAGGAGTTAGTGAAGAAGATAGAGTAGAAGATTATGAATTAACATATTTCTTTGGATTAACTAATCGTACTCGTTATCATGATTATTTAAGTGGATCAGATATTAATCCAAGATTTACATTTATGCATTTAACTTATCCATCTAATCAAGATATTTTAAATTGGTATACTACAGTTAGTCCATCAAGTGATGACTTAACGGTATTAAACAATTTTAGAAATGCAATGATTGATTACAATTAAAAAAAGACCTTTCGGTCTTTTTTATTATATATAATTTAATTAGCTCTAGTTGTTAATTCTTCACTTATTTGTGTAGCACTTAATTCTTCTTTAGGTTGATTTTCTCTTGCTAATTCAGATTTAATAGCAGATGAACATATACCAGGAGTTCTTTTAAGTCTAACTACTTCTTTACCATGTTCTTTGCACCATTGGCAAGCTATATCAAATCTTCCACCAACATGATCTTCACCTAAAGCTAATATATCAAAATCAACTGTTTCTAGATACTCTGGACATAATGTTTGATAAACTATTACTTCATCAACACATTTAAGTGATTCTAATATTTCTTTTCTTTCTTCAGTTGAATATAATATATTTGCATCTGGTTTAAATGCTAATATATAATTACTATCTTGAACAGCTACTATTAAATAATCTCCATGTTCTTTACATTGTTTAAATAGTCTTAAATGACCTAAATGAAAATAATCATAAACACCAAAGGTTAATATTTTAGTTTTCTTTTTCATCTTCATACTCCTTTTTAATAGTTTCAAGTGCTAATTCTAATGGATCATAAGCTTTCTTACATTTAGCAAACTTTTTATATTTATCATATAATATAGGCATTTCAGTACATCCTAATATAACATAATCTGATCCATTTATCAAGTTTAAGAATTTCTCTTTTATTTTTCTTGAATATTTATTTTGCTTAACAGCTTCAATACAATCTCTCATAATAGTATATTCTTCTTCTTTTGGAACAGAACACTTAATATTATATTTCTCTAATTCATTTTGAAATATTCTTGAATCTATTGTTCCTTCAGAACCTAATATATATACTTTTTTAACTTTATCTTTATTAACTATATTTGCACAATTTTCTATTAAATTTACTACTTTACCTTTTAATCTAGGCACTTCTTTATAAATATATGGTAGAAATAAGTGCGATGTCATACAAGCTAGAATTACTTTATTAGCTCCTGCTTTATTTCTTGATATTTGTTGATTTGTGGAGTTGTGATGAACCGATATGTAATTTTTCTGCTGGTGTTTTTAACCTACAGCGCTGCGGTGGTTTTTGTGATCCCACGCAGTATGGTGGAGAATGCGGTGGAGCAGGGAATGAAGGCAAGAGCGCAACTGTACCGTCCAGTAACGGCGGCGCAGCTGATTGAGCAGACCGATGAACTTCACCGCCGGGTAATCACCGGATCCGGGTTTTCTGATCTTGTGCACACGATGTTTATTCCGGACCGGGAGGGACGGGAAAAATCCGGGGTGCTTGCGGATCTGGGCGGCGGCATGTTCTCCTGGCTTGAATACCGTTTTTCACTGATGAGTCTGTTCTGCTATGAGGTGCTGGCACGATGGAATGAGATTATGCTGTGGTATCCACAGCTTCTGTGCGTTGGATTTATGAGTGCCGCCGGCGGCTGGTGGCGCAGAAAGATTAAACAGACCAACTTTGAAATTTCTTCGGCTGCCAGGGAAAAATATGCTCTTACCGGCATGCTGGCGGTGCTGGTTCTGATGGCGGTTTGGCTGACTGTGCCGCTGCATCTGGGGATCGGTGTTCTGACCGTACTGTGGACGGTTGGATGTGTGCTGGCAGGGATTGTCACAGCCAATCTGCAGAAACGGATCTGAAAACTGACTGTACGAAATGTCGGTAAACGATCAGTCGGTTAATATTCGTTCACCGGACTGAAAAATACGGCCGAAATCACAGTTCAGACACAAAATGCTCTTGCAAGTACCCGCCGGTTCTGATGTATAATAGCGTCGTTGAAAAAATCAGTTCAGCTGATATTTCGCGGGAGTAGTTCAGTGGTAGAACGCAACCTTCCCAAGGTTGATGTCGCGGGTTCGATCCCCGTTTCCCGCTCCATCCTTTTATTTTCTCACCAGCCGGTTCATTATCTCTAGCTTAAATTTTTCATCAGTACTTCCAAGGTCTGCGTTTTGTACTGACGGTTTGAGCCGGATTCAGTTATACGGTTTATGAATTTTTTGGTGCGTCCGGTGCGCAACTGTCATTTTTTATATTTGATCCGGTTTGGTGGTATAATGCCGGTAATCTGTTCAGGTGTCATCCGGTGTTCGGTTGTTCCTCCTGTTTAAATTTTTATAATTGCTCGTCAAACATTACCTTGCTGAAACTTGAAGTATGTTTAGAATTCGAAAATTAATTAATGACGGTATATCGCTGAAATCTCTCTATTTCTGGGTTGTGTTCATTGCGGTGCTGTTTACGGTACTGGTGGCTTATTCAACAGTCAATCTTTCTAAGTCCTTCAGAGTACTGTCCAGTTCCGTTGAGGAACACAAGGTTCTTGAAACATCTGCCATCAAGATGCTCGAAGGATCCGACTATCTTACCGAAAGGGTGCAGCGTTATGCTGTTACCGGTGAGACTGCTTACGTAAGTGACTATCTTACCGAGGTTCTCCAGACCCAGAGACGCGAGCAGGCCATCAGAGATCTGACCCGGGATCCGCGCTGCATCACGGCGCTTGAACTTCTGAATCTGGCAATGGCCGCATCACAGCATCTGATGGAACGGGAATATTATGCGATGAAACTCGTTGCCTCTGCCAGAAATCAGGAAAATATTCTCAATACCCTTTCCGGTATCACCCTCCTGCCTGAACATCAGAAACTTTCTGCAGATGAAAAGATCAGACTGGCGCAGACCTATGTATTTGATAACGGTTACTACCGGGAAAAGGATTTCATCCGTAAATACATGAACGACAGCCTTCTCGAAATAGACCGTTTGATCCATGAGACTGAACGCATGAGTACGGATGCTCACCTGAAGGAGATTTTTAAAATCAGGCTGATAATTTCACTGATGATAGTCGGGATCCTGATTGTAATCATTTTGGCATCGCTGCTCGGTATAAGGCCGCTGCTTAAGGCCACGGATAAAATCCGCAGTGACTGTCCGCTCCCGGTGAAGGGATTCAGAGAATTAAGATACATGGCCAGAGCCTACAACCATATGTACCGTAAGTTCCGCAATCATCTTGAACATCTGAACTACAAGGCGTCCCACGACGAGCTTACCGGGGTATACAACCGTACCGGTTATGAGCTTTTGGTTTCGGCCCTCGACTTTAACAAAACCTACATTCTGCTGGTGGATGTTGATAATTTCAAGAATGTAAACGATACCTACGGACATGATACCGGGGATAAAATCCTGATTAAAATTGTACAGATCCTTAAGGATAATTTCAGAAGTAACGACTATATCTGCAGGATTGGAGGTGACGAGTTTGTGGTTTTCATGGTTCATGCTGAACCTGAAATGAAGGAACTGCTGTCCGCCAAGATCGAACAGATTAATAAAACTCTTGCTGATACCTCAGACGGTCTGCCGCCGATTTCAATCAGTGCGGGGGTGGCCTTCGGAACCTGCATCGGTGATGAAGAGAATATCATCGAAAAGGCAGACGAGGCGCTGTACCGCATCAAACGTAACGGCAAGAACGGCATTGCATTCTTTGAAGCATAGCGCAGTCTGAACCGGGTATGCCAACAGCTCCCGGCAGTAACTTCCGACAGTCAGTTTTGTGTACTCTGCAATTGCACAATCTATAGTGTTAAGTTTCTGAACCCAGAGCTGGAGTCAAGAGTTGAGATTTTATAATCGTTATCAAAAAGTAGGATGTTCGCAGTTGACGACTAAGTAGCTTATGGGATAATGAAGTAGATAAAGCCTTTCATCGTTTCAATCACTTTGTGAACAGCGGACTGGAGAAAGTTCTTTTTCAGCTGTGATGAATAATCGTATTCAGAGGTAGAACATAATGTTGAAGTCTATAGGGAACGGAGCGGAATTATTTCACGAATTAATTGAAAGCAACTGTTATTACGTGGATAAAACTCCTTTTATCAGAACCGTGTTCAAGGAGAATAAAGCGGACGTAATGCTCTTCACCAGACCGGGACGTTTCGGTAAAACGCTTACCTTGTCCACCTTCTATGACTTTCTTTCTCTTAATATCGAAAATCCCGGTGATGTATCACTTCAGGAGAAATGGTTCAAGGACACCAAAATCTTTGAGGACAGGGAATTCTGCAGTGAATACATGGGGAAATTTCCGGTAATTTTCATTTCACTGAAGGCTGTTTCAGGCAGTGATTTTACCGGAGCCTATGAACAGTTTGGCAGTATTATTTTCAATCTGTACAATTCTTTCAAATATTTGTCAGACAGTCCAAAACTCAGCGATACAGATAAGAAGATTTTTAACAGAATAGCAACGGATGAAAATTTTATATGTAATGTTGCCAATAAATATTACATAACCGATTCACTGAGCAGTCTGCTTAGGTTACTTCACAAACACCACGGTATTAAGCCGGTTCTGCTTATTGACGATTATGATGTACCAATCGCCGGGGCGGTCCAAAACGGCTATTGCCTGGAAATGCTTGATATCATCAGTCCGTTCCTGAGCAATGCCTTAAAGACCAATATGGATCTGGGCAGGGCGGTGCTTACCGGCTGCTTAAGGGCTACCAGGGAAAGTATTTTTACGGGACTTAACAACATTTATGTCTGCTCGATTCTTGATCTCGGGAAAAAAGACATATCCCGGGGGATCGGTTTTACCCAGGAAGAAACTCAGGAAGTCCTCACATACTACGGACTTTCAGACTATTACGAAGAGGTAAGAAACAACTACGACGGGTACCGTTTCGGAATATGTCACATGTATTGTCCGCGGGATGTAATGAACTTCTGTAAAGATAACTACAAAAAACTGAGCGATAACAGAAATCTCGTTCAGGCAGGCAACTACTGGATAAACACCAGCGGTAACGATGTTATTGAAGAAGTGATGGGCTTTATCGAGCCTGAAGACGTTGATCTGATGCAGGACCTTCTTGACGGTAAATCAATAACCGCGAAAGTAAGAACCTGCCTGTGTTACGGAGATTTACAGAACCATGACATAAATGACTTCTGGACTCTAATGCTTTATACCGGGTATTTGACTTTTGATCCGCTATCCTATAATCCGAAAAATGATGAATACAG
>JAEEGK010011869.1_pt1 | contig 19849 bp, 24 predicted proteins | sample 8958771 | NCBI WGS metagenome assembly JAEEGK01 (sample SAMN16246547, study PRJNA631951) | gut metagenome | biome: gut microbiome; feature: rumen; material: SC-attached | host: Bos | place: Iran: Karaj | collected 2018-10
TCCTTGTTGTCGTGGCCCATGCCCCGGCCGAAATTGTCGTTGTAGATGGAGGAGCCCAGCATTTTATGCTCCTGTCCGGTGGGCATCCAGAAGGGGCGCTTTTCATAAAACAGGGCCATCATGTTTTCCCGGGAAGTGACGGGGGTATTCCGGAGAGGCGTCGAAGGCCCGCCGAACCAGCCGGGCAGCTCATCGACGATATCCAGCTCTGCGGGGACGAAGGGGATCTTGCGGAACATAATTTTTCACTCCTTGCTCAGATGTTTGGACCGAATTCTATATAATTTCAAGGACCTTTACCAGGTTTTGATAGCTGCGCAGGAAGCTGTCCAGATCCAGCTGTTCATCCGGCGTATGGCAGCCGGACATGCGGGGGCCGTAAGTGATGATGTCCATTTGCGGATAGCGGCCCTTGAAAATGCCGGTCTCAAGCCCCCCGTGGGTGGCCTGTTCTTCCATCTCCGCACCCTGCGCCGCCAAAACCTTCCGAAGCGCATCCCGCAGGGGAGAGGTCTCGCTGTAGCTCCAGCCGTCGTAATCGTTCTGCACCTGGATAAAGCCGCCGAAGACGGAGCTGACGGCTTCGATCTGACGGCTGATATCCTCCCGCATGCTGCGGACCGGGCAGCGAATGCAGAAATCGAAGTCGATGTTTTCCGCCGTCTGGATCAGAACGCCGAGATTCAGGGAAGCAAAGGGGATCCCCAGCTTGGGGGACTTGGCAAGCATGCCGTTGGGCAGCATATAGCCCATGGTGATCAGCGCGCCGGAATCCTCAGGGGTGATGGCGCTGTCGACCTTCTCCGCATCCTGCAGCTCGATGGCAAGACCGGGATCGGCTTCGATCAGTTCCTCCTTCAGGTCTGCGGCGATGCCATCGGTGTATTTTTCCAGCATGGGCGCGGAGAAAGAAGAGGCGAACAGCACGGCAAATTCCCTGGGAATGGCGTTGTCCTTTGCTCCGCCGGTGATTCGGATGATGCGGATATCCACACCCCGCTCCAGAAGCTGATAAAGGATGCGGAAACCCAGCTTGATGGCGTTTCCCAGGCCTTGGTCGATGCAGTTGCCGCTGTGACCGCCGTTGAGGCCGGTGATCGTCAGAAGATAGCAGGGGGCGGTGTTTTCACTGAAAATGATGGGGCATCTGGCCAGAAGCCGTCGTCCGCCGGAGGAGGAGACGCAGGTGCTTGTCTCCCCGTGCCCGTCCAAACCGATCATACGCCGGGCGGAGATCAGGTCCTTCTTCAGGCCCCGGGCGCCGTCCATTCCGGTCTCCTCGCTGACAGTGAAGACACATTCCAGGGGAGGATGGCTCAAACCTTCATCCTCCAGGATGGCCAGCATCCAGCTCACGCCTACCCCGTCGTCAGCGCCGAGGGTCGTACCGTCGGCGCGGAGGATGGTCCCCTCCCGCACGAGCCTGATCGGATCGGCGAGGAAATCATGGCCGCTTCCCCCGATCTTTTCGCAGACCATGTCCATATGGGCCTGCAGCATCACGGGCGCTTCCTGCTCCCGTCCCTTGGAACCGGGTTTGTAAATGACGACGTTGTTGAGGGCGTCCCGAACGTATTTCAGCCCGCGTTTTTCGGCAAAGGCTGCAAGATAGCGGCTGACGCCTTCCTCGTTGCCTGAGCCCCGGGGAATGGCGGCGATCTCTTCAAAAAAACGATTGATGGGAACGGAAACATCTGTAACGGACATAACGGACCTCCGGAGGAATTTTGATATTCATTATTAAAAGTATATAGATTTCGGAGAGATAAGTCAATGAAAAATGAACGTTTTGCCAGACGTTACAAGGGACCTTCGCCGGGTTCCCGCCGGAGGACGGTGCCGAAACCGGTCCTTTCCAGTTCAGTGAAGCCGCGGCGGCGGAAATAAGCTGCTTGTTTCGCCTGGGCGCACAGCGTGACGAGCCTTTGTCCGGCGTAGCGCTCGGCTGCAAAATCAAGCAGCGCGGATCCGGCTCCGGGTCGGCGTGAAGCCATGAGGTAGAGCTTGCAGCAGGGCTCCCCGGGCTCGAAGTCCCAAGTTGGCGAGGGGACCTTCCGGCCCGGCAGGCTCCAGAGAGAAGCGGCAAGGAGCACGCCGTCTTCCACTGCGCGGTGGATCTCGCCCTCCCGGGCATAGGCGTCCACGAATTCCCGGCAATGCGCCCTGCCTTCGGCAGGATCGGGAAAGGCTGCCCGGAACACCGGGTCAGCCGAAAGCCTTTTGTAAAAGAGCGCGGAAACGGAGGCAAGCTCCGAGGATGTGCAGGATCCGGTCAGTATCTCCATCGATATTTCACCTCAGAAGAAACTATAACATATTTGAATTGTCAAATCCATACGGGGCGGTTATAATGCGATTATGAAATGTATGCTTTGTCCACGCCTCTGCGGGGCGGATCGAAGCGCCGGCGAAAAAGGCTTCTGCGGAGCGCCGGCGCTGCCGGTGATCGCAAGAGCGGCCCGCCACGATTGGGAAGAACCCTGCATCAGCGGAAGCCGAGGCTCCGGCGCCGTCTTCTTTTCCGGCTGCAATCTGGGCTGCGTCTACTGTCAGAACAGGGAGATCAGCCGGACCTTGCGCGGGAAGTCCCTGAATGTCGCGCAGCTGCGGGAGCTGTTTGCGCGCCTGCGGGATTCCGGCGTCCATAATATCAACCTGGTGACCGCAACGCCCTATGCCGATGTGATCGCAGAGGCGCTGGAAGAGCCTCCCGGAATCCCTGTGGTGTGGAACAGCGGCGGTTATGAGCGTTTGGAGACGCTGCGCATGCTGGAAGGGAAGATCGACGTCTATCTGCCGGATATGAAATACGCCGACGACCGGCTGGCTATGGAGCTCTCCGGCGCAGACGACTATTTCGAGACCGCCGACGCCGCCATTCGGGAGATGTTCCGTCAGACGGGGCCCTGCCGCTTCGACAGGGACGGTCTTCTGGTCGGCGGCGTGATGGTGCGCCATTTGGTGCTGCCGGGGTTCCTTGCCGATTCCAAGGACGTGCTGGAATGGTTCGCCAGTGCTTTCCCCAAGGGGGAGGTTCTGCTGAGCCTCATGGCGCAGTATACGCCCAACGGCTTCGGCGGTCCGGATCGGCGGCTCCGGGAGGAGGAATGGCGCGAGGTGGCCGATTATCTGTATATGCTCGGGATCCGCAGCGGGTATGTGCAGGAGCTCTCCAGCGCGGAGGGGGAGTACGTGCCCGCCTTTGACGGGACAGGAGTGGAATGAACAGAGACGAGCTTAGGGAAAAAGCGCTGGCGCTGCCTCTGCAGCCAGGGGTCTATATCATGCTGGACCGCATGGGTGATGTCATCTATGTGGGAAAAGCGAAAAAGCTGAAAAACCGGGTGGTCAGCTATTTCCGGGAGGGGAACCACAGCCCCAAAACGGAGGTGATGGTCTCCCATGTCCATGACTTCGACGTGATCATGGTGCGCAGCGAGTTTGAGGCCCTCATCACGGAAAACCAGCTCATCAAGCATCATAAACCCCGATACAACATTCTGCTGAAGGATGACAAGGGTTATCCCTACCTTCGAACGGACCTGCGGCAGCCGTATCCGAGCTGGAAGGTGGTGGGCCGTCCGGGGAAGGACGGGGCGCGTTATCTGGGGCCTTACGGCAGCCGGACGACGCTTTTCGCCGCACTGAACGCGGTGACGAAGGCCCTGCATCTGCCCCAGTGCAGCCGCCGCTTCCCGGCGGACATCGGCAAGGGGCGGCCCTGCATCAACAAGGAGATCGGCCTTTGTGACGGCTGGTGTACCGGCACTCCGGATGCGGAAGCCTATCGTTCGAGGATCGGCGACGCGATCCTGGTCTTCGAGGGCAGATCCGGCCAGCTGGAAGATCAGACGCAGGCGGAGATGGAAGCAGCTGCGGAAGCCCTGGATTTTGAGAAGGCAGCCCTTTTGCGGGATCGGCTTCGGGCGCTGCGTTCTCTGGGGGAAAAGCAGCTGGCGGTTTCCGGCGCTATGGCGGATACGGACGCCGTGGGCTTCTATCGCGGCGCGGCCAAGGCCTGCTTTGTGGTGCTGCATTATATCGGCGGAAAGCTGCTGGATAAAGACATGAGCCTGCTTCCGAACCCGATGGAGGAGGACAAGGAAGTCCTCAGCGCCCTTGTAAGGCAATACTATCTGCAGCGGGGCGTATGTCCCAAAACGATCCTGCTTCCCGCCATGCCGGAGGACGGAGAGGAGCTGGAGCGGCTGTTCACGGAGACTTATGAACATAAGGTGAGCATCCATGTGCCTCAGCGGGGGGATATGCGCATCCGCATGGAGACCGCCTGCATGAACGCAAAGCAGGAGACGGAACGGGCCACCGATAGGGAGGAACGGGTGTCCGGCATCCTGAGCTGGCTGGCGGAAGCGGCCGGTCTGCCCGCGCCGCCCCGGAGGATCGAAGCCTATGACGTTTCCAATCTCCACGGAGAGGATACCGTTTCTTCCATGACCGTCTTTGTGGACGCCAAACCCCTGAAACGGGATTATCGCCGTTTTAAGATCAGGGAAGCCGAGGGCGGCGACGATTACGGGAGCATGCGGGAAACGCTCCGACGCCGCCTGACGGAATACCGGGAGGGGAACGAACGGTTTTCCCCTTTGCCGGACCTGTTCCTGATCGACGGCGGCAGCGTCCATGCTTCCGCGGCGGCGGATGTGCTGCGGGAATTCGAGGTGGACAGGCCCGTGCTGGGCATGGTGAAGGATGACAAACACCGCACCCGCGCCCTGGCGGCGCCGGACGGAAGGGAACTGGGCCTGGAGGGGAATCCGGCTGCCTTTGCTCTTATAGGAAGGATCCAGGAGGAGACCCACCGCTTTGCCATCGAATATCAGCGAAGCCTTCGGAGCCGCCGCATCGGCTCCGAGCTGGACAAGATCCCGGGGGTGGGGGAGAAGCGGCGTTCGGAGCTGCTCAAGCGCTTCCGCTCCGTCAAAGCCGTTGCCGCCGCCTCGGAGGAGGAACTGAGAAACGTGCTGCCGGCTTCGGCGGCCAGATCCGTTTATGAATGGTTCCACGGGGGATCGGAGGAGGAAAAGGAAGAATGAGAGTGATCACTGGCATCGCCAGAGGGCGAAAGCTGAAGGAGCCGGAAGGCATGGATATCCGCCCGACCGCAGACCAGGTCAAGGAATCGGTGTTCAATATCATCCAGGGAGACGTAGAGGGCAGGACCTGTCTGGACCTCTTCTCCGGCACGGGCCAGATGGGGATCGAAGCCCTATCCCGGGGAGCGGCAGGCTGCATATTCGTGGATTCGGACCGTACCGCCGTCAAGCTTACAAAACTGAATCTGGAGAAGACCGGCCTGGAGGGAAGGGTCATGCAGGCCGATGCGCTCCGTTTCCTGGAATCCGGGGAAAAATACGACCTGATCTTCATCGACCCGCCTTACCGTTCCGGGTTGTATGAACAGGTCCTGGAGCGTATAAAAGTTTTTGACAAATTGCATACCGGTGGTATAATGGTCGTTGAAAGTTCTGCGGATTACGAGCCGGAATCCCCCGGAGCGCCCTATGTCAAGCTGCGCAGTTACCGCTATGGGAAGGTTCGGATCACGACATTTACGAAAAGCGAGGGATCGGAACCGTGACCACGGCGGTCTACACCGGCAGCTTTGACCCGATCACCCTGGGACACCTGAATCTCATCAAGCGTGCTTCCAAGGTTTTTGACCGGGTCATCGTCTGTATCATGTATAATAAGGATAAGCATCCCCTTTTTACCATGGAGGAACGGGTCCGTCAGGTGAGGACGGTGACGGAGCGCTTCCCCAATGTGGAGGTGGATTCCTCCGACATGCTGGTGGCGGAATACGCCCGCATGAAGGGAGCCGGCGTTGTGGTGCGCGGCCTGCGGGCCGTGTCCGACTATGAGAAGGAATGTCAGATGGCGCTCATCAACAAGCGCCTGAACCCTGAACTGGAGACCTTCTTTCTGCCGGCCAGCGAGAAGTACATGTATCTGAGCTCCAGCGCCGTGAAGGAATTGGCGCTTTTCGGCGCCGATCTGAGCGCTTTTGCGCCTCGGGAGATCATCGGCGAGATCGAAGCGAAATTCGATGGGAAAGGACGGAAATAACAATGGCAAGCGGCATCAATGAACTGATCGATCAGCTCTATGCGTCCATTTCGGACGCCAAGGGCTTTCCCCTCAGCGTGGACAAGTGCATCCTGGATCGGGACCATGCCCTGGACCTTCTGGATGAGATCCGGGCCCAGCTTCCCGCGGAGGTGGCGGAGGCCAAACGTCTCGTCAGCGCCAAGGCGGAGGTGATCCGCAAGACCCGGGAGGAAGCGGACCAGATCAAGAAGGACGCCTCCGCCGAGGCGGCCCGTATGGTGGAGAAGGAAAGCATCGTCATCGCGGCCAAGAAGCGGGCGCAGGAGATCATCGAGGAAGCCCAGCAGAAGTCCGACGAGCTGCGCCGCGCCTCCAGCGGCTATGCGGACGAGCTTCTCAAGCGCACGGAGGAGACCCTGAACCAGTCTCTGGACGGGGTTCGGCGCAGCCGCGCCAGCTTCCGAAGCGCCTCCGGTTTCTCTGATCTCTGAGATAAGGCACAAAAATACATTCAGAAAGTCGTTGGATTATGAAGAAAACAATACTGAGCATCGGCATCGTGGTGCTGATCATCGCAATTTTGATCTTTGGCGTGTTTTTCGGTTTCAATCTCGGCGTTGTCAACATCGAACCCCTGCGGGACGGGATCTCTCTGGGTCTGGATCTGGTGGGCGGCAGCGAGATCACCTATGAAGCCGTGGTGCCGGAGGGAATCTCCGAAAGCGAGCTGAAGCAGAGCATGGAGGCCGTGCAGACCATGCTGCGCCAGCGGCTCAACAGCATGGGCTATACCGAAGCGTCCGTGGTCCTTTCCGGGGACCGTGGCGTCAATGTCTCCATCCCCAATGTGTCCAATCCCGAGCAGGCTCTGCAGATGCTGGGCAGCACGGCCATCATCGAATTCCGGGACTATACCGGCCGGGCCATCATCACCGGCGAGGACATCGAATCCGCCACGGCGGCCTATCGGGCGACCGACAGTACCGGCGTCTATGAGTACATCGTATCCCTGAAGCTGACCCCGGAGGGGCAGGCGAAATTCCGGGACGGGACCAGGGAAGTGGCGTCTCTCAGCGATTCCGAGAAGCGGTATATCTCCATCGTCCTGGATGAGGAGATCATCAGCTCTCCCCTCGTCAGCGAGGAGTATGCCGCCACCGGCATCGATACCGATTCTCCCATCATTCAGCTGGGGGACAGCAGCAATGTGGATTACGCCTCTTATCTGGCGGGGATCATCAATTCCGGCTCTCTGCCCTTCCAGCTGCAGGATACCAAGCTGCAGGCCGTGGGCGCTTCCCTGGGCGAGCGGAGCCTGGAAACTGGGATCACCGCCGGCGTCATCGGCATCATCCTGGTGATGATCTTTATGATCGTCGTCTACCGCATCCCCGGCCTTATCGCCGACCTGGCCCTGGTGCTGTATATCGCCCTTTTCCTGCTGGTCATGTCCGCTTTGCGGCTGAATCTCAGCCTGCCCGGCATCGCCGGCATCATCCTCACCATCGGCATGGCGGTGGACGCCAATGTGGTCATCTATGAACGCATCCGGGAGGAGCTGATCTCCGGCAAGACTCTGCGCAGCGCCGTGGACGCCGGCTTCAAGCGGGCCATCACCGCCATTCTGGACTCCAATATCACCACCATGATCGCCGGCTTCGTCCTCCTGTGGAAGGGCACCGGCACCATCCTGGGCTTTGCCAAGACCCTGCTCATCGGCGTCGTCCTCAGCATGATCTGCATGCTGATCGTTCCGAGGGCCATCCTGCGCAGCTTTGCCGGACTTCGGAAGTACAATCCGTTTATGTACGGTCTGCCCCGCAAGAGCGTGACGCCCGAAACGCTCAACCGCCGCATCGGTTTCGTTTCCAAGGGGAAGATCGCGGCGGTCGTCTCCACCATCCTTTGCATTACGGCCATCGTTTCTCTGATCCTGCTGCCCTTCGGCGTGAATCTGTTCAATCTGGACATCGACTTTGCCGGCGGCGTCGTGCTGGAATACGACATCGGCCAGACGGTGGACAGCGATATTTCCTCCCAGGTGTCGGATATGGTCCTGGAGAAGACGGGAGTGAGGCCCAGCGCAGTCGTTCGGGCGGGCGACCGGGGCAGCATCGTGAATATCCGCATCCAGGAGCTGACTACGGAGCAGCGCGACAGCATCGGAACCGGGCTTGCGGAGCTGTACGGCGCGGATCAGGTGCGGATGGAGAGCAGCAACTTCGTCTCCGCCTCCGTTGGCCGGGATATCACCCGGGCCGCCTTCATCACCTCCATCGTCGCCGCAGCGCTGCTCCTGGTTTATCTCACCATCCGTTTTGAGATCCGTTCCGGCCTGGCCGCGGTGATCTGCCTGCTCCATGACCTCATGGTGATGCTCAGCTGCTATGTGATCTTCCGGATCCAGCTCAATATGAATTTCATTGCTGCGGCGCTGACCATCATCGGCTATTCCATCAACGCCACCATCGTGGTGTTTGACCGGATCCGCGAGAATGTGAAGCGGACCGGCGGTCACGAGGATTTCGCCGCCGTGGTGGACCGCAGCATCACCCAGACCCTCCGCCGCAGTCTGGGCACGACCCTGACCACCCTGCTTCCCATCATCTTCATGCTGATCCTGGGTGTGAGCTCCCTGCGGAATTTCGCGTTCCCCATCCTGGTGGGCGTTATCTCCGGCTGCTACAGCTCCGTATGCGTGTCCGGACCCCTGTGGAATCTGCTGAAAGGCAAGAAAAACGCAGTCAAGGTGAAATAAACAAGCACCTCTCCTCAAAACCTCCGTGCCGAACGGCACGGAGGTTTTTTGCATGTCCGGACCCTCCGGAGCATAGACATGAAGCAAACAAAGGAGGGAAGCGGATGGTGAACGGAACGGAGTGTTTTGATCGGGCGGCGCTGATGCTGCCGGGGGCCCTGCGCTCGGAGGCGCTGTTTCAGCCGGAGGAGCTTCGGAGGCAGACGGAAGAGATCCGGCTTCGCTGCGGCCTGGGAGCCTGGCTCTGCCTGCCGGGGCGGACGGTGCGCCTTCCTTCGCCCGTCGGCCCGGCGGAGATGGAAGAAACGGTGGAGAAAGCGACGAAGAGCAGCCTGTATATGGCGGAAGAGAGCCTGCGCCATGGGTACTTCACGGCAGAGGGCGGTTATCGCCTGGGCTTCGGCGGTTGTCTGATCCTCCGCGAGGGGGAACCTGCCGGTTTTCGCAGCATCTCCTCCGTCAGCATCCGGATCCCCCATGCGGTACACTGCGTCTCGGACGAGCTGCTGGCTCGCCTGGAGGGCTGCAGCGTTCTCGTTTATTCGCCTCCCGGGGGCGGGAAGACCACCTTTCTGCGGGATCTGGTGCGCCGGATCTCCGATGGAGGCGTCCGGGTCTCGCTGGTGGACGAGCGGGGAGAGCTGGCCGCACTTTCCGGCGGCGTTCCGCAGTTTGACGTGGGCTGCCACACGGACGTGCTGGAGGGCTGCCCGAAGCTGGCCGCGTCGGAAATGCTCCTGCGTACCATGTCGCCCCAGGTCCTGGCGGTGGACGAGCTGAGCGGCAGGGAAATGCCGCTCCTGTCCTCCGGGCTGGCCTCCGGCGTTCGCCTGCTGGCGACTGCCCATGCCTCGGATCTGGAGGAGCTGCTCCGGCGGGGCATTTCCGGGGGAAGATTCGATCTGGCGGTGCGGATCGAGAGCAGCGGAGCGGGCCGCAGCTACCGGGTGGAGGAACTGAGATGCTGAGATGGATCGCGGCGGTACTGGTGGTTTTGAGCAGCACGCTGATCGGTATGAACGACGTCATCCGTTCCCGCCAAAGGGTAAGTTCCCTGCGGGTGCTGTCAGATGCGCTGGGGGTCCTGCGTGCGGAGCTGACGGAGCGGAGGATCCCGCTGCCGGAGCTTCTGGAACGGCTGGCTGCCCGTCAGAGACAGCCGGCTGCCGAGTTCTTCGGAACGGTGAACGTGAATCTGGTGCGGCGGGAGCTGCCTTTTTCCACGGCATGGGAGATGGCACTGCGGGAGACGGAATCCCTCTGCCTGCTGCCGGAGGAGCTGCAGGCCATGGAGAACCTGGGGAGACAGCTGGGGAAAAGCGGCGCAATGCAGCAGGGAGAGGCCATCCTTGCCGCCGAAAAGAAGCTGGCCCTGTTCCTGGACCTGGAGGAACGGGAACGAATGAAGAAAAGCCGGCTGCGGGCGGCCGTCGGCGCGGGTGCAGGCGCCATGCTGGCGATCCTTTTGCTGTGAGGACGGAGCATGGATATCGACCTGGTTTTCAAGCTGGCCGCCCTGGGTATCATCGTTGCGGTCCTCAACATCCTACTGAGCCGCTCCGGCCGGGAGGAACAGGCGCTGATGGTCACGATCGCGGGGCTGGTGCTGGCTTTGATTGTTGTGGTAAAGGAAATCAGCGAGCTGTTTGCGCTCATCCGCCGGCTTTTCTCCTAGGAGATGGAATTTCTGTGGAAATGCGCCGCCCTGGGCGTCGCCGCTTCCCTCCTTGCCCTCGCGCTACGCAGGGAACGGGAGGAGCAGGCCCTCCTGTTGGGCATGGCTGCCGCCGTCATGATCTCCGTGGAGGCGATCCGCAGCCTCAGCGGTGCGGAGGAGCTGCTGCGCCGGGCCGGGGAAAAGGCAGGCCTGACGGCTGCGCTGACGGTCCCGGTGCTGAAAAGCCTGGGCCTTGGCCTGCTGGGGCGGTTCTCTGCCGATCTTTGCCGCGACGCCGGACAGCCTTCGGCCGCTTCCGCTGTGGAGCTGGCCTCCGTTTGTGCGATCCTCTGCGCATCCCTGCCCCTCCTACAGGGCCTGCTGGAGCTGGTGTTCGCTTACTCCTGATCCTTCTGGCCGCTTTGTTCCTGGCCGTTCCTGTCCGGGCTTCGGACAGCAGGGAAGAGCTGGCGGAGGCCATGGGGGTGGACGGGCTGGAGGAAGTGGCAGAGGACACGGGCCTTGCGGAATACGGTAGCGTAATGGACGGCTTTGATACGGAAAACGCCCTGAAAGAGCTGATGTCGCAGGCTCTGAAGGCCGCCGCATCGCCTGCCGTGATCCGCAGCCTTATGTCAGTCCTGACGATCATTTTGCTTCTGGCGGCGGTGCGAACGGTGGCCGGACTTTCCGGCGCGGCGATCGACGCGGCAAGCCTGGCCGGGTGCTGTGCTGTCCTGCTTCTCGTGGGCGGATCCCGGACAGGCATGACTTCTCTCGCGGAATCCGTGATCCTGAAGCTGCAGGACATGGCGAATGCGCTGCTGCCGGTTCTGGGCTCCGCAGCGCTGCTCTCGGGACAGGTCACTTCTGCGGCCGCCAAGTATTCCGCAGCCGCTTTGTTTATGAATGTGCTGATCAATCTCAGCTGCAGCTTTGTGCTTCCCCTGGCGCGATTGTATCTGGCGGCTGCGGCGGCGGAAGCCGCCGCAGGAGGCGGAGTGATGAGCGGCGTCCTCTCCTTTCTCAAATGGTGCGGAGCAACAGTGCTTTCCATTCTGATGACGGTATTCACTCTCTATCTCAGCCTGACGGCCATGGCCGCCAACTCGGCGGACGCCGCCGTCGTGCGCTCGGCCAAGACCGCAGTGGCCACCATGCTGCCTGTGGTGGGCAGTATCGCGGGGGATGCGGCTTCCTCTCTGCTGGCTGCCGCTGGCATGATCCGGCAGGCGGTGGGGACCTTCGGGCTCCTGGCAGTATCCTCCGTCCTGCTGGCGCCGTTTTTCCAGACCGGCGTCCGGTATCTGCTGTTTAAGGGCGCCGCCGCCATCTCAGCGGAGCTGACGGAGAAACGCCTATCCAGGCTGCTGCAGCGGATCAGCGAAGCTCTGGCCCTGACCATGGGCTGCATCGGTTCCTGCGGGATGATGCTTTTCTTTTCCATTTTTGCGCTTTTGAGGACGGCGGCAGTATGATCCGGGTGCTGGCGGATTGGGTGCGGACGCTGGCTGCAGGAGCGGTATTCTGCAGCGTCGTTCTTCTGCTGATTCCAGAAGGAAGCGAAAAAAGGGCCGTAAAGCTGGTGTGTGCCGCCATGCTGACGATCCTTCTCATACGTCCGCTTCGGGAACTGGATACGGAAGAGCTGACAGAACTCTGGACGATGGAGAGCCTGCGCCGGAACACCCTGGTGGAGGATACGGATGAGCTTTCCCTGGAGCTGTGCAGAAAAATCATAAGAGAAGAGACAGAGGAATATATATGGGATGCAGCCGGGCGGCTGGGCATCACCCGTCTGGGGATCCGGCTTAAGCTGTCCGAAGATGAAGGGCTGCCCCGGCCATGGAGCGTGGATCTGACGGGGGAAGTCACGGAAAAGCAAAAGGAACAGCTGTCTCTCCTTCTGGAGGGAGAGCTGGGCATCCCGAGGCAACGGCAGAGTTGGAGCAAGGACGATGCTGATTAGCGTTTGGAAGAAGATCCCGAGAAAAGCGATCTGGGCCCTGCTGGCCCTTGGCGCCGGGCTGCTTATCCTGCTTCCCAGAAGCCGGGAGACGGGCGAAAAGCCGCATACGAAGGAGTTCAGCTTTTCTCTGGCCGAGGAGGAAAAACGCATGGAGGCGGTCCTCAGCCGCATCGAGGGAGCGGGGAAGGTGACGGTGATGCTGAGCCTGGAGGCTTCCGAGGAACGGGAATACGCCAGAAATGAGGACTCGGACCGGCAGAGCGATTCGGACAGCGCGCGGCGGGAAGAACGCAGCGAGGTCGCCAGAGTGGGGGACGAAGCCTTGACGGTAAAGATCTCCTATCCCCGGTACCGGGGAGCGCTGGTCGTGACGGAGGGGAGCGGCAGCGCCCTGAAGCTGGCTCTGACCCAGGCTGTAGCCGCGCTGACGGGTCTGAGTACGGATCGCATCACCGTCGTGACCGGCGGGTAATTCCGCAATCGTTAATAACGCCGAAGGGCGCAAATGGGGGTAGTTATGAAAATCATCAAACGAAACGCGATCATCCTGGCCGCTATCCTTTTCGTATGCGTGGCGGTGTATCTGAACTGGGCCTACAACCGGCAGGAACAGGCGATGACGGGACCGGATGCCCGGGAGACCGTCAGCGCCGTCGGCGCGGAGGATCAGAGCGAGGGCCTTTTTTACGAAGCGCCGGTACCGGCGGTCAGCACCGCCAGCGCCGTGACGGAATACTTCACCTCCGCTCGCCTGACCCGACAGCAGGCCAGAGACAGCGCGCTGAGCACGCTGCGGGAAGCTGCGGAGAACGAGAGCGCCGCAGCGGAGGCGGTGAATGGCGCTTTAGACGCCATCACGGTGATGGCGGGCTATACGGTTGCGGAGGCGGAGATCGAAGCCCTGGTCGTCGCCAAGGGGTTTGAGGACTGCCTGGTGTTCCTGGATGCACAGAGCGCCATCGTGGCGGTACCGGCGCCGCCCTCGGGACTGACCTTAGCCGCCGTGAGCCGCATCACGGATATCGTGCTGGAGAAAACGGACCTGAACACGGAGCAGATCAAAATAATCGAGGTAAAATGACTTCCATTTTGCGAAAGCCTGTGGTATATTATCCTGTATGAATCATGTATGAGCTTCAGGAGGTTTGCCATGGCGGAGAGCAAGGATTATATCATCAGCAGCACGGAGGACGGCAGCGTCAATATTTCCGAGGACGTCATCGCCATCATCGCCTGGGAAGCCATGCGGGAGGTGGAGGGCTTCGGTGGTCCTGCCGCCGGCATCCCCGGAGACCTGGCGGAGCTGATCGGCCGCAGAAGCGCTTCACGGGGCGTCCGCATCACGTCCGAGGAGAAAAGCGTGGCGGTGGACGTATACATCACCGTGCGTTTCGGTTACTCCGTGACCAAGGTGTCCCGGGATATCCAGGAGGCCATCGCCAAGTCCGTCCGGGACATGACGGGGGTGGCCGTGAGCGCCGTGAACGTGAGCGTGACCGGCGTCGCTTTCGATAAAACGAAACAGGCTTGATGGAATCGGTTCGGCGCGTTTTCGCCAGAGGTGGAAACGCGCCTTGTCCTTATGAAGTTATCCCATTAAAGGAGAGAGTCCAATGACCAGAAGGACGGCGCGGGAGATCGCCATGCATCTGAGCTTCGCTACGGTGATGAATCGCATGGACATCCGGGAGATGCTGGATGCGTTTTTCGAGCCCGAATACTTTGCCACGCTGGGGACGGAGGATCAGGCCTACGCCGATTATCCGGACGAAAAGCAGCTGGCATATATCCGCAGGCTGGCGGAGGGCGTGTCCGGTCACGCCGCCGAGCTGGACGGTTATATCGAACAATATGCCAAAAACTGGGAGTTCTCCCGCATTTCCCGGGTGGCGGCAGCCATCCTGCGGGTCGCCATGTACGAGATCCTCTACTGCCCGGAGGTGCCCTACAAGGTGGCGGCCAATGAAGCGGTAGAGCTGGCCAAGACCTATGAGGGGCGTGATATTTCCGGATTCGTCAACGGGATCCTGGCTGCCTTCATCGAGAATGAACACCATGAATGATAATGTCTGGTCCGTCGGCGAACTGACGCGGCAGATCAAGGAACTGCTGGATGGAGAGAGCAGCCTGCAGCATGTCTATGTGCGTGGCGAGCTGAGTAATTACAAGATCTATCCCTCCGGCCATCATTATTTCACAGTCAAGGATGAGGAAGCGACGCTGAAAGCGGTCATGTTCCGCCGGGAAGCGTCGCGTCTTCGCTTCCGGCCCGAAAGCGGCATGAAGGTGATCGCCCTGGGCCGCATCACCGTCTACCCCCGGGACGGGGTCTATCAGCTCTATGTGACCGAGCTGGTGCCCGACGGCGTGGGGGATCTCCATGCCGCCTTCGAGCAGCTGAAGGCCAAGCTGGCGGAGGAAGGGCTCTTTGACCGCTCCCATAAAAAGCCGCTGCCTCCGTATCCGGAGCGGATCGCGGTGATCACCTCCTCGGCTGGGGCTGCCGTGCGGGACGTGATCCGGGTGGCGACCAAGCGCTATCCCGTGGCGAAGCTTATTGTGATGCCGGTGCGTGTGCAGGGCGCAGAGGCCCCGCCGGAGATCGTTTCCGCTATCCGCTTCGCCAACCGCTGGAAGGTGGCGGACCTGATCATCACCGGCCGGGGAGGCGGGTCCATCGAGGACCTCTGGGCCTTCAATGACGAGCGGGTCGCCAGGGCGATCTATGAGTCGGAGATCCCGGTGATCTCCGCCGTCGGCCATGAACCGGACGTGACCATCGCCGATTATGTGGCGGACCTGCGGGCGGCCACCCCCTCCAACGGGGCGGAGCTGGCCGTGCCGGACCAGAATGAGCTGCACGCAGCGCTGCTGGCCGCCCGGAAGCAGATGCTTACGGCGGTGCTTTCCCGGTTGGATACCGGGCGGGATCGGCTGAAGCAGCTTCGACAGCGGCGGGTGCTGACGGACCCCGGCGCCTATGTGGCGGACCGGCGGCTGGCTCTGGATCACGCCTCCGCCCTGTTGCTGTCGGCCTTCCGCAGCAGTGTGGCGGAAAAACGGAGCAGGCTTGCCCAGGGGGCTGCCGCCCTGGACGCCATGAGCCCGCTGAAGGTACTCTCCCGCGGCTATGCCATCGCGGAGACGGAGGAGGGGAACATCCTCCGGAGCAGGAAAGACGCATCCCCCGGCCAGAAGCTGCGGCTGCTGTTGGCGGACGGGGATCTGAACTGCCGGGTTACGGAGGATCCGGAATGTGAGGGAGATAAGCATGGCAAGTGAAAAGAAAACGAAGCTCGGCTTTGAGGACAGCATGCTGCGGCTGGAGGAGATCGTTCGCCTTCTGGAAAAGGGGGACGCGCCTTTGGAGGATTCCGTCAAGCTTTTTGAAGAGGGGACCAAGCTGGCCAAGCGCTGCGACGACCTTCTGAATGAAGCGGAGAAAAAGGTGGTCGTCCTGTCCAAGGGAGAGGACGGCGCGCCGGTGGAAACGGAGTTCGACGTTGGAGAATAAGGAGCGCATGGCTGCGGATAAGCAGCTGATCGAGCAAAGTCTGGATATGCTCCTGCCGAATCGGGACCGGCTGACGGAATCCATGCGCTACAGTCTGCTGGCCGGGGGAAAACGGCTTCGGCCCATCCTGACCCTGGAGTTCTGCCGCGCTTGCGGCGGGGAGGATTCCGATGCACTGGATGCGGCCTGCGGTATCGAAATGCTGCACACCTCCTCCCTCATCCACGACGATCTGCCCGCCATGGATAACGACGAGCTTCGGCGGGGCAAGCCGACCAACCATGTGGTCTACGGGGAATGGCTGGCCCTACTTGCCGGGGACGCGCTGCAGGCGGAGGCCTACAGCGTCATTCTCCGCTCTGTCCGCCCGCCAATGGTGCGCGCGGAAGCGGCGAGGATCCTTGCGGAAGCCGCCGGTCATCGGGGGATCTGCGGCGGACAGTTTCTGGACCTGGACGGGGAAGAGCGGACGCTCACGGAAGAGGAGATCCATGCCCTCAACGACGGGAAGACCGCCTCTCTCATCGCCGCCGCCTGCATGATGGGCTGTGTCTGCGCAGAAGCCTACGACAAGCTTCCAGCTGCCGACGCCTGCGGCCGGGCCATGGGCCTTGCCTTCCAGCTGCGGGACGATCTCCTGGATGTGGAAAGCAGCACCCAGGAGCTGGGCAAGCCGGTGGGTTCCGATGAAAAAAACGGGAAGTCCACGCTGCTGGCCCTTCGCGGCGCGGATTACTGCCGCCGGAGGGTGCGGGAAGAGACGGACAAGGCCGTGAGCATCCTGCAGTCGGAGTTCGGGGCGCCCGGATTTCTGATCTGGCTCACCCAGCAGCTGGCAGGCAGGAAGAACTGATTCCAGTCTTTCTCTAATACGCCAGTCTTTGCAGGGAACGATATGCGCCATTCTGCGCTGCCGTCCTCGGGGGACACAAATCATTCTCGCGATTCCTTGTCCGGTTTCGATATGTTACTGGATCGATAAAGGGGCAGGACCTGCCGGTCCTGCCTTTCTCTGCATTTTGCACGAAAATGTCCCTGTAAACACTGTTTAAAACATAAAAAATCCATTTGCGAACTGTTGGGCTTTGTGTTATACTCTAAAATTACTTGAGCTATGCGTATTTGGCGGAGGTCCTCTATGTGGGTCAGCGAGCACTGGAAAGACTATGAGCTTCTGGACTGTTCCGGCGGGGAAAAGCTGGAACGCTGGGGGAAGTATGTGCTTCGCCGCCCGGACCCCCAGGCGATCTGGCTGACGCCGAAGGATCGGGATTGGGAGAGGGCCGACGCCGTCTACCGCCGCTCGGAATCCGGCGGCGGAAAATGGGTCAAGTCCGACGTGCCCGACTCCTGGCAGATCCGGGAAGGGAATCTGACCTTCAACGTGAAGCTTATGAATTTCAAGCATACCGGCATTTTTCCGGAGCAGGCGGCTAACTGGGCCTTCATCGACGAAGCGGTGCGCCACGCCGGCAGAAGCATCCGTGTTCTGAACCTCTTTGCCTATACCGGAGCCGCCACGCTGGCAGCTGCGGCGGCAGGCGCGAGCGTCTGCCACGTGGACGCCGCCAAAGGCATGGTGGCCTGGGCAAAGGAGAACGCCGCCTCTTCCGGCCTTGCCGACAGGCCTGTCCGCTGGATCGTGGACGACTGCCGCAAGTTCGTGGAGAAGGAGATCCGGCGGGGAAAGACCTACGACGCCATCATCATGGACCCGCCCTCCTACGGACGAGGCCCTACCGGGGAAGTTTGGAAGCTGGAGGACAGCCTCTGGGATTTCCTGCAGCTGTGCAGCGGCGTTCTCAGCGAGAAGCCCCTGTTCGTTCTGATCAGTTCCTATACGACCGGCCTCAGCCCGTCTGTGCTGACCTATCTGACCGAGACCGTGTTTTCCGCCCGCTGGGGCGGCAAAAGCGAGAGCCAGGAGCTGGGCCTGCCGGTCACGAAAACCGGCCTGACGCTGCCCTGCGGCGCCGCCTGCCGCTGGCTGTGCAAATAGAGGAAGCTTATGAATATCATCCAAACGGAAAAACTGGTTTTCAGCTACGAACCGGAAAGCGAAGGAGAACCCATTCTGAAATCCCTGGATATCGGGATCGAATCGGGCTCATTCGTGGCGGTGCTGGGGCACAATGGCTCCGGAAAAAGCACCTTTGCCAAGCATCTCAACGGGATCCTTCTGCCCACCGGCGGCAAGGTGTGGATAGACGGCATGGACTCCATGGACGAAGAAAAGCTGCTGGATATCCGGCGCACCGTGGGCATGGTGTTCCAGAACCCTGACAACCAGATCGTCGCCAATGTGGTGGAGGACGACGTGGCCTTCGGGCCGGAGAACATGGGCGTGCCCTCGGAAGAGATTCGCCTGCGGGTGGACGAGGCCCTGAAGGACGTGGGAATGTATGAATACCGGACCCATGCCCCCCATCTTCTCTCCGGCGGTCAGAAGCAGCGGGTGGCCATTGCGGGGATCGTGGCAATGCGGCCCCGCTGCATCGTGCTGGACGAACCCACCGCCATGCTGGATCCCGCCGGGAGGAAGGAGGTCCTGGAGACCGTCCACCGGCTGAACCGGGACTTGGGGATCACCGTGGTCCTCATCACCCACCACATGGACGAATGTATCCGGGCCGACCGCCTCATCGTCATGTCCGACGGGGAGATCATCGCCGACGGGACGCCCAGGGAGGTGTTTCCCCAGGTGGAGCTGATGCGCACTAACGGTCTGGACGTTCCGGCCACCGTAGGTTTGCTTTACGAGCTGAAAAAGCTTGGTTATCACGTGCCGCTGGACGCGCTGACCGTGGAGGAATGTGCGGACGCGCTTTATCAGGTATTCAAAGGAGAACGGGAAGCTTGACGCCGCTCATTGAGACAAAAAAGCTGACGCATGTATACAGCGAGGGCACCCCTTTTGAACACGTCGCGGTGAAAGACGTGGACTTTTGTGCATCCAGGGGGGAGTTCATCGGCATCATCGGCCATACCGGTTCCGGGAAATCCACCTTCGTCCAGCATCTCAACGGACTGTTGAAGCCGACTTCCGGCAGCGTACTGGTGGAGGGGGAGGAGATCTTCTCCTCTGCAGCCCGCACCCGCCAGGTGCGCAGCAAGGTGGGGCTGGTGTTTCAATACCCGGAGTATCAGCTTTTTGAAGAGACGGTCCGGGCGGACATCGCCTATGGGCCGAAGAACATGAAACTGGATAAAGAGGAGATCGAACAGCGGGTGCTGGAGGCTGCGGATTTCGTGGGCCTGGAAGCGGATATGCTGGATAAATCTCCCTTCGATCTCTCCGGCGGCCAGAAGCGCCGCGCCGCCATCGCCGGCGTCATCGCCATGCGTCCCGACGTGCTGATCCTGGACGAGCCCACTGCCGGTCTCGATCCCCGGGGCAGGGAGGAGATCATTTACAATATCCGCCGCTACCACAGCGCCGTCAACGGAACAGTGATCTACATCACCCACAGCATGGAGGATATCGCACGCTTTGCGACCCGCCTGGTGGTATTCAACCGGGGCTCCATCGCCATGGACGACGAGCCCGGCCAGGTCTTCCGCCACGTGGAGGAGCTGGAGAGCATGGGCCTCACGGTCCCCAGCGTCACCAAGGTCATGTCCCTGCTGAAAGGAAAGGGCCTCCCGGTGGCGGACGGGGTCTATACCGTACACAGGGCAGTGGAAGTGCTGCAGGGCCTGAAGGGGGGCGGCGCCGGTGCTTAAGGACATCACCCTGGGCCAGTATTTCCCCGGCGATACCGTCGTCCACCGGCTGGACCCCCGGACGAAGCTGATCCTGACAGTTCTTTATATCGTCCTGCTCTTTATAGCCGTGAGCTACGTTTCTTACGGAGTGGTGTTCCTGTTTCTGGCGATGTGCGT
>JAEEGK010011873.1_pt1 | contig 19845 bp, 14 predicted proteins | sample 8958771 | NCBI WGS metagenome assembly JAEEGK01 (sample SAMN16246547, study PRJNA631951) | gut metagenome | biome: gut microbiome; feature: rumen; material: SC-attached | host: Bos | place: Iran: Karaj | collected 2018-10
TAATTTTTAAAGTTATAAAATGGAAGAAATAAAAGCAAATTGTTATAGATGTAAACAAAATTATGAGAATCCAATTCAATTATCATGTAAACATAGTTTATGTCAAAAGTGCCTTGTTCGTTCAATATTAAAAAATAATTTACTTGAACTTCCTGAAAAAGACACATTTATAATACCATGTAAATGTAAAAATGGAAATATAGAATTATCACTTAATAAAATAGGAGAATTATTAAAAAAAGATGCAGAACTTTCAGTAATAGAATGTAAAAATCATAAATTAAATTGTATTCAATTTTGTAAAGAATGTAATAAATATTTATGTGAAAAATGTGTTGAATCACATAATGATTTATCATTTAATAATCATACAGTTACAAATATAATAGATTCAAATAATAAACCAATTTCAGTTCCTGGATTAAATGCAAAATGTTCTAAACATAATAAAGAATATATTTCTTATTGTAAAAATTGTAAAGTTTCTTTATGTAATATTTGTTTAAATGAAGATGAGACTATGAAATCTCATGAAGGTCATGATATTATTCCTTATAAAAATTATTTTGATAGAATTGTTGAAATAAGTAATAAATTACAATTTAAAAGTTATGATCAATGTAGAGATTATATTAATCAAATTGAAAGTGAATTTGATAAACAATATAAAGAAAATTTAGATAAAACTACTAAAACATTAGAAAATACAATTGAAGTACTTAATCAAACTTTAACAAATTATAAAAAGAAAATGGAATCTAAATTTGCAAATAAAAATTTAATAATGAGAATAATAAAGAAAACATATCAAACATATTATGATGATATAAAAACAGTTATTGAAGGAAATGGAAATATAATGTTATTAAAACATTTATCAAAAGAATTTAATGAATTTTCAGATTTATCTTTTCATTCTGATTTAGATGTAATAACATCAAAATTAGATAAAATAAAACAAGATTTAGAAAATGAAGATATAGCAAATGGAGTAACATTTAAATATTCATATTTTGCAAAAAAAGAAATAAAATTAGAATCTTCAATAAAGAACAAACCCAAAAGTCAAATAAATGATATAATAGAATTAAAAGATGAAAGAATAGCAATAGCTTCAGAAGATAGTACAATAAAAATATTTGATAAAGAAAATAATTTAAATTTAGTATTAAATGGTCATTCAAATGGAGTAAGAGCATTATGTTTATTAAAAGAAGGAAAAATAGCTTCAGGATCAGCAGATAAAACAGTTAGAATATGGGATTTACGTCAAAATAAAACAATACATACATTAAAAGAACAAAGTAATCAAGTAGTATTTTTAAATTTATTATTTGGAGATAAATTAGCTTCTTGTTCTTTTAAAGAAATATTTATTTATGATGAACATTATAGACCTAAATATATTATAAAAGAACATTCAAATTGGATTAGAGGTATTATTCCTATTAATAAACTTAGAACAATTTCTTGTTCTGAAGATGGTACTATTAAACTTTATGATAGACATTTTAGAATGTTAAATACTTTAAAAGATCATAATGAAGGAGTGATGTCTGTTTGTTATTTAAGAGATGGAAGATTATTAAGTGGAGATAAAAGTGGTAAAATTATTATTTGGAGTAAAACTATTTCTTATTTAAAAGAATTTAAAGCTCATGATGGATCTATTTTATGTATTAGACAATTAAAAGATGGAAGAATTGTTACTTCTGGAACTGATAAATTAATTAAACTTTGGGAACTTGATTTAAATTTAATTCATATTTATAAAAATCATACTAATAATGTTAATGTTTTATGCATTTTAAAAGATGGTGGTTTTTGTTCTGGTGGTTCTGATTGTGTTGTAAATATATATCATTAAAAAAAAGATTAATTAAATATATGGATTTTTTTGGTTATAATATTTATAAGAAATAACAATTAATTTTTTGAATATATATATTAATTTAAATAATTAAATTAAATAAATCCAAAAAAAAAATAAAACTTTTATTTAAAAAATGGTAAGAGCTTTAATAGTAGTAGATTGTAAAGGTCACTTAATGGGTCGTTTAGCATCAATCGTAGCAAAACAACTTCAATTAGGTCAAAGAATAGTATTAGTTCGTTGTGAACAGACTTTAATAAGTGGAAAGCATTATCGTAATAAATTAAATTTTATGGATTTTCTTCATAAGAGAACAAATACAAATCCAAAAAAAGGACCATTCCATCATGTAGCACCAAGTAGAATAATGTGGAGAACAATAAGAGGAATGCTTCCATATAAAACAGCAAAAGGAGAAGCTGCTTTAGGAAGATTAAAATGTTTTGATGGATGTCCTGTTTCAGTTAATGCTAAAAAAAAAATGGTAATTCCTGAAGCTTTAAAAGCTGTTAGATTACAACCTAGAGCTAAATATTCTGTTTTAGGTAATATTGCTAAAGAATGTGGATGGACTAAACAAGATTTAATTTCTACTGTTGAAGCTAAGAGAATTGGAAGAAATCATGAATGGTATAAAAAGAAAGTTGATAATCTTAAAAAAGAAAAGGAAGTTATTAAAAATAATAAGGAAGTTCAAGATGTTAATAAACAATTAGAGGAATATGGTTATTAAAATGATTTTGGGAAATAAATATTTAAAGAAAGAAATGAATTTTTTAATATTTTTAAATTTTTTGTATTGTTTTTTTTATCACTAAATTATTCAAAAAAAAAAAAATAAAAAAGGATTTGAAATTTTAAAAAAATGGAAGATTATGATCAAAAAGCAAGAAACATATTTAAATTAATAAACAAATTTCGTACAAATCCAAATCTATTAATTAACCATTTAGAACAAATAAAGCAATATTTAGATATTCCATCGAAAATATTAAGTGAACCAAATAAAGTACAAATACAAATGGTAGAAGGAATAGAAGCATTTAATGAGGCAATAAATTTTTTAAAAAAAATAAAATCATTAGAACCATTAAAATGGGATGAAAATTTAGCAAAAAGTGCAAAAGAACATGTAGAAGATATAGGACCAAAAGGTTTATTACAATATACAAGTTCAGATGGAACAGAACCAGAAGATAGAATATGTAAATATGGAAATTATATAGAAAATTTAGGTGAAAATATTGATTTTGGACCTAATGATGAAATGGGTGTTATTGTATCTTTAACTTTAGATGATGGAGAAGAAAATCGTCCTCATAGAGAAAATTTATTCATTACAGATTTTAAAAAAATTGGAATTGCTTGTGGACCTCATCAAACTGAATTTCAAATGTGTGTTATGGATTTTGCTTATGATTTTATTCCCTTATCAAATAATAATCCTATTGTTAATTTAAATTTAGAAGGAAATCATTTTGATGAACAAAATAGAAGTTTACAAAATATTAATGAATTAAATTTATCTCATGAACCAATTAATAATAGGAATAATAATCAAAGTCCTTTTGTTAAGTTATCACTTGAAAATGATGATTTTAAAAATTATAATAATATGATTAATAAAGGTAATATTCAAAATAATATGAATAATAATATGAATAATAAAGTTAACAATAATATAAATAATAATTTTGTTGGGAATGAATTTGAAGAATTATCAGAAAAAGTTAAAAAAATAAATCAAAATAAGAAAATTGTTAAAAAAATAGTAGAAATAACAACTAAAATAACATATGTTTATGATGATGGTTCAACAAAAGATATATCTGAAAAAGAAACTCACGTATTTAATTAAAAATATGAAATTTTAAATATAACTTATTATAATATATACTTAATAAAATAATATAAAAAAATAAAAAAATAAATAAATAAATTATATATATAATAAATAATTAAATAAAAAATATTTAAATATCTAAAATGGGGAAATTGTAAGAAATAAATTAAATAACAAAATATAGTTACAAACCAGGAAAAGTAGTAATAATTTTAAATGGTAGATTTGCAGGAAGAAAGGGAATAATAGTAAAATCAAATTATGAGAGTAATAGAGAAAGAAAGTATCCTCATTGTCTTGTAGTTGGATTAAGTAAAGGACCAAGAAAAGCAACAAAAAAATCTTTGAAAAAATTAGAAGAAACTTTAAAAAAAATTGAAAAAGCAAATCCAAGTGATTATAGAATAAATAAATTAAAAAGTTTTGGTATTTTTATTAAAACATATAATATGTCTCATTTACTTGTTACTAGATATTCTGTTAAAGAAGATTTTGGTGTTGAGAAAGGAATGAAAAAATTAGATGATTTAGAAGCTAAAGTTAAAGATATTACTTCTAAAATAAGTAAAATTGAACATGAAAAAAAAGAAGAAGGAAAAAAAGAAATTGAAGAACTTAAAAAAAAATTAGGTGAAGAAAAAGATAATTATAAAGAAATGTTAAATAATGTTAAAGAATCTATTGGAACTGAAATGTATAATAGATTTATGGAAGGTTTTGTAAGAAGTAATAATGCAGCTGATAATGAAAAACAAGAACACACTGAATTTTTATTTAAAAAATTAAAATTCTAATTGTTAAAAAAGAGAAAGTTTATTATTTCCCTTTCTTTAAATATTAAAAAATAAATACATGCTATTTAAAACATGATAATCTAATTTTGTTATTTAATATTTTCTTTTTTAATTTATAAAAAATAAAAAACATGTTTAAATGTTAGTTATAAGTAAAAATGTAATGAATGAAAAAAAGAATTTTCAGATTTAAAAGGAAATAGAATCAATCTAAGAACATCTAAATATATTAAATAGTATAAATAATTATTTTTTATGATTTTAAAAATGAAAAAATAGAAAAACTAAAGTCCAATTAATTCTTTAGAAACAATTAAAATATTAAATTAAATATATTAAATAAAATATTTATTTTCTTATAAAACAAATACAATAATATTGTGTTTAAATATTAAATATAATCATTATATAATATTATATATTATTTTTATTCATCCATTAAAATAAGTTTAATCTTTCCTATAATTCCATCCATTTAAATCATCTTCTAAACTTCCAGAACTAGCATATTCATCTTCATCATCATCAATCATTTCCATTTTTTTCTTGATTTTCCTTTCAGCAATTTGATCATTAATTTTTTTTAATTCATTCTTTTCAAAATTTTCAATTTCTTCACTAACCCATTTTTCAGGTAATTTCCAAATTTTAATAGATCTATCTTTAGCTCCACTCCAAAGTAATCTTTCATCTTCTTGATAAACCATTTGTGTAATAGCACTTTTAGGATGAGCAACCCAAACAAAAATACTTTCTCCATTTTTTAAACTCCAAATAGTAATTCTTCCATCTTCATCACCTGTTATTATTTCTGAATTATTACCATCAAAAACTGCAATTCTTAATTTACTTTTTGCTCCAAATGTACTTATTTCACTTATATTTTTTTCCTTTCCAGGAATATTTAAATCTATTACTGTTATTTTTCCTATCATATCTGTTGTAAACATTAATTGCTTTTTTAAATTTATATTTAAACCACGAATACATCCTCCTGAACTTGTTTTAAAACTTGTTACTAAATTTGGAGGAAAATTATTTGTTAAATATACTTCTATTTGTCCTCCTTCATTTGTTAAGAAACATCTTTGATTTTCTTTATCATAAAAAATATTTGTATATCCATATTGACCTTTATTTACTATTATTGGTTCACTTTTTTCATAATTTATATCACTCACTAAAAATAATTTATCAGTTGAAACTGAATAAACTTTTCCTAAATCAGAATCAAATTCAATTCCCATAACTCTATCATTATGAGGTTTAATATTTTTTAAATCACTAAATTTAGAGAAATTACTTTCAGGTTCAACTTTATATAAAAAAATAGAACCATCATCTAATCCAACAGCAACAGTAAGAGTTTTTTTATCAAAATTAATAATACCAGTTTGAACAGTATAAGCTTTAGACCAACATCTAACAAATTCAAATCCAATTTCTAATTTTTGAACACGGAAACAGAATGCTCCTCCTAAAGGAACATTTTCTTCAGATTTTTTTTCCCATGGAAAACGAAAATTTGATAACATTGAATCTGCTCTTGATATAATATTCATATCTGAACAACACATAAATATTACTCCTTCTTTATTATCATATATAAAATCTCTAACTCCTAATGGTATATTTTCTAATTTCCCTTCTTCTGAAGGATTTATATTTGTTAAATGAGGACAATGAGTTTCTAAATCAAGAAAATTTTTCAATTCTTTTGTTGAAAATATATCTTTTCTATTTATACATTCTTTTAAAAACTTTTCTAAATCTTTTTGACGCTTTTTTATTGCTTCTATACTTGAAACTTTAAATAATGTTTTTCCTGGTGTTTGAGGAACTTGAGAAAATATTTCTTGTAAACTTTTATAAAGTGATTCAAATTCACTATATCTTTTATCTAATGTCCATGATGTTTTTTTAAAATAATCTATTACTTTTATTCTGTAAAATGTAACATTTTTATTTCCTATATATTTATTTTCATATTCTGGAATTGATATTGATATTGTAGATGTTATATATTCTGTTTCTTCTGGATTTATTATTTCTATATTTTCTTTGTTTTCTTCTTCTTTTTCTTCTTTCTTTTCCTCTGACATATTATTATTTAAAATAATAATAAATGAATAAAATCAAAAAAATAATTATTTGATTGAATATATATATTAAAAATATTTAAAAAGTACTAAAATTCCTAAAATAAAAACATTTATTGTTAATAATAAATTAGCTTTTCTTGCACAACTTGATTTATTATTTTCATCTGCTTCAATTAATTCTTTATGAGCTTTTATAACATGTTCTTTTGAATAATCAATATTATTATCTATTCTATCTAAAATTGTTCCTTGTTCAACAACTAAATTTTGAGCATATTTATATAATTCTGATAAAGCATATATTGATTTTAATATTTTATCTAAATCTTTTTTTCTTTGTTCAAAAATTGATTTATTTGAATTTGTTTTTGTTGTTGTTATTTGAGTTTGAAAATCATTTTGATTTTCTATTTCAGAATTTATTAAATCACTTGAATTTAATTCTTGATATTTTTTCATATATACTTTTTCATTCTGTCTTAATTCATTTGAAAAATTTCTTAGTTTTTGTAATAAATTTTGTTGCATATTTATTTTTATTTCTTCATCTGAATAATTATCTGTTATTTCATATTTTATCTTTTTTATTGTTTCTTCACATTCTTTTAATTTATTTGTCATATTCATAATTAAAATTTGAATATTATTATCTCTTATTTTATTTTCATTTTCATCAAAATTTGGAACAACTCTTTTTTGTTGTTCTTCTTGTAATTTATTATCTAAATTTGAAAATTATATAAACAAAATTACTATACATTCAATTTCTAATTCTTTAAATAAATCTTTACAATATTCATATAATTCAATATACTTTGGAGGTAAATGCCAATTTGATAATTCTTGTTTATCATATTTTGAAATTAAATTAACTTTCCCTTTATCATTCATAAATCCTTGAGAAGATGAATCATTAAATGAAGAATTATATTCTCCAATTTCATTATATCTTTGTTTTATTTTAACATATTCTCTCGAAAGATCTTTAATAACCCCAAACTGTCTTTCCATTTAAAAAAAATTATAATTAAAAAATTTTTAAAAACCCTGAAAAAAATTAAAAAAAAACTTTAAAAAAATTAAAAAATAAAAAACCATAACTTAAAAAATGTCAGAAGAAGAGCAACCGGTAGCAAAAGAATATGTAATAACAAAATATGGAGATGACGGGAAACCATACCAAGATAAATCATCTAAAGACTACACAGGAAAAGCTCAAGTACAATATACAAACGGAGATACATATGATGGAGATTTCAAAGATGGAGTTAGAGATGGAGAAGGAACATACACATATTCAGAAGCAGGAAATAAATATGAAGGACAATGGAAAGACAATTTAAAGAGTGGAATTGGAAAAATGACTTTTGGAGGTGATGGTGAATATTATGGTCATTTTGAAAATGGTAAAAGATGGGGTGAAGGTGTTTATAAATATTTAAAAACTAAAGATTTATATTCTGGTTCTTGGAAAAATGGATTAAAACATGGAAAGGGAACTTTCATTTTTTTCGATACTAAAATGAAAATTGTTGGTGATTGGTCTAATGGACAAATTATTAATGGAAAATGGATTTTTGCTAATGGAACTTATTTCGAAGGACTCTTTGAAAATAATTATCCTAAAGGAGAAGGAGTTTGGCATTTTTCTAATGGAAATGTTGTTAATGGAGAATTCACTCATCAATTAAAAGATGTTGAAGGAAAAGATATTCAGGAAACTTTTATTAATTGGAAAAGTAAAGTTGAAAAAATTAATCCTGAAATTTATGTTGATTGAAATATTTTTAGTTTTCCTTTTTTTATTTTTTTAAATAAATTTTATTTGGCTTTTTAAAAGGGTTTTTTATTATTATTATTTCTTTTTTCTCTTTTTTTTTGGGGTATTTTTATTTTTATTATTTTTGATTTTTTCAATTAAATGAAATGTAAAATGAAAAGTTATACTATATATAATAAAAGTGAGAAGATTATTAGAATTAGAAAAATATTAAAACAAAAAAGAAAAAGTTATGATCCCTTTGATAATTATGCAATATTTAAAAAAATTAATAATGTAAAAGAATTTTATGAAACAAATAAAAAATTAAAGACAATAGGAAGAAATAAATTATTTAATGGTTCCTTTCCATTATTAAATATAATATCGAATAGAAAAAGTTTAAATCATTCAGATTCATTAATTCAAAGTATATTATCAGAACAAGATTCATCAAAGAGTGAAATTAATAATTTAATTACAAATAAAATTTATAATAAACCAATTAAAATATATAAAGGAATAATAAAGAAACTTCCTTCAATAAAATTAAATCAATCTTTAAAGGAACAACATAAAAGTTATATTAAAAAAATAAATGAAACAATATTAATTAATCCAATTAAAAAATTAAAATTAGAGAGAAACAATTCTGATATATCTTTATCAAAAGAATTATCTTTGTTTTATAGAAAATAAAAAGAAAATTATAAAAAAAATAATTTAAAAATTCATATGATAAATATAAAAAATCAAGAACATATAAAAAATAAAAGTGAAATAGGAAATTATACAATAAATGCTAATAAAATAAGAAAAAAAGATGAATTTTTAAATTTAATAAGAAAAGATGCATCAACATTAAAATTTAATAAACTTATAAAATTAAATTTAATTTAAAAAACTAAATAATAAAAATAATACTTTAAAATTAGAGTAAAATATAAATATATTTATTTATAACGCTTAATTTAAACAATACATTTTTATATTAAAGTTTTATTATGTTCCATCATTTTGAAAACTTGAAGTTTTATTAATTTTCTTTTTCTTGTTATTTGGTTGATTTGTTTTTATAATTTTTTCAATATCTCTTAATCTAAGAGCTACACTTTTTCTTGGAATAATTTTTTTTTCTTTATTAACAACATTATTAAAATAATTTTGATAAAACATTTTAGGATTATTTAAAGCAAGAGAATTACTTTCAATATTTTTTTCTATTAAATTTAAAGTAGAATTATTTTTTGAATTATTATTTGAATTATTAGAACTAAAAAGAATAGAAGTAATTTTATCATTATTTATAGTATCAGCTTCCATAATTAATTTACTTAATCTTTTTGGTTCTTTTAAAGAAGAATGTACTTTTTTTTCTTTTCTAACATCAGACTTCATTTTTTTAATAATTTTTTCTTCTCCTTTATCTGAAGAAAATTCTCTTTCATTTTTTCTAAATTCTAAACCGAATTTTTTTTCAGATTTACATTTTTTAAAATTAGATTTTATATGAATATTTAAACTAAATGATTCATTTTTTACTATAATGAAATTTATATTTTTACTCATTTCACTACTTTTTTTACTAGAAGAATCTATTTCAATATAAAATGAAGATGTTGTATAAGATGTATATTTCGTTATTTTTGAAGATTCTAATTTTTTTGTTGGTTTACCGTAAATATTAATATTAAAATTATTTATTTTAGGAACAATATCAGGAATTAAATTATTATTATTTTCTATATGAAATGTATTTATTTCAAAGGGAAATTCTTCTTTATTTATTTCATTTTTTGAATAAGGATATAATAAAGTATTATTTAATGAAGATAAAGAATTAAAATCTAAAAGATTCATTTCTTCATTTTCTTTTAAAGTTTTTGAATCTGTTCCCGAATAAATTTGTTTTGTGTGTGAAGAAGAAGAAAATATAATATGTGAATTACTATTATTATCATTTTTTTCATTTTTATTTGATTTTTCTTCTCCACTATTTTTTTCAATTTCTTTTTCATTAAATTTTACATTTTTTAAATTTGCTTTTTCATTTTCATCTTCATTTAATTCTTCTTTAATAGTTTCATTATTTTTAAAGTTTAAAATTTTAACTTTTTGTCCATTCAAAACATTAGATTTATTGCTGTTATTAGAATCAGATTTATTTGAAGAGGAAGAAGATTCAGAACTTTCATTATTATCATAATTTGAAGAAAGCTCTTCATTTGAAGTAATTAAATTTTCAGTATTTGATTCACTTTCTTCTTCATTTGAAAAAGATGAAGGTATACTTTGTAATTCATAATCTTTAGAATTTATATTAGAATAATCTAAATTAATATAATTATCTTTTTTTTCTAAACTTTTCATAAATAATGAATTTCTTTTTCCGTTGTTATTTTGTTTATAAAAAAATTTTAATGTTTTATTAATTAATCTTTCAATTTGTTCCATATTAAAAAGAGATTTTTTAATAATTTGATTCCAAATTTTAGGAAAAGACATAGAAATTTCAACAGCATCAGTTTTATTTAATAAAAATAATTCAGCATATTTAGTTTTAACTTTCATACTTAAAGGACTTCTTTTATTTAAAAACATTAAAATATCTCCAAAATGTTCATTTTTCCTAATTTCAATTATTTTAACATATTGTTGAACAGGAGTTTTAATAATATCAGTATTTTTAATATCTTTATTATCATTAATCACAGTTAATCCTTTTCCTTTTATAAAAGTCATTGTTGTAATAGGTTTATCATTAAAATTAATAACAGTTGGTTTATCATTAAATTTTGCTTTAGTAAAATTTTTATTAAATTCAAAAGTGGTAAATTGACCTGTTGTTCTTCTGGTCATATATCTTTCTACTTCTTTATCATTTACATATATTGGTAAAGGCAATTCTAATGCTAAAACTCCTCTTTTTACAAAAATTATTTCTTCAATGTAGTCACCTTCATTTACTAATTTCTCGTTTTTTAATGAAAGTAATGGGCTAAATGCCATTATTACTTTAATTATAAAATCTGAAGAATTAAATGTTTTAAAAAATATAAAATTTTTTATTATTGGACGATACATTTGCATTATTAATGTGGTTCTTAAACCTATTGGTAAATTATCAATTATTTCATGTTGGTCAATTGATTCATTTTCTAATTGATATTTTAAGAATCGTGCTATTTTTTCATATAATTCATTAGGCATTTTTTCATGATTTAATCTTATTTGTTCTAAAGTATCTGACTTTTCTTGATAATCTAAAGTTTTTTTATCTACTTGTTGTACATAATTACTTAAAGAAGAAACACAATATGAATAAATACCTATTCCAACAACTAATAAAATTAAATTATAAAATCTTTCATATGAATTTATACTTACAACATCACCATAACCTACTGTTGTTATTGTAGCAAAAACATAGTAAAATGAAGTTATATATATATCTTTTTTACTTGAATTTTCTAATTTTTGAACTGTTATCCAATTTGGATATTCTAAATTAGATAAAAAAATATTTACACAAGATAAAAAATGAATATGTAAAATTACTATTGTAATAAAAATTGACATTTCAATTGTTTTCTTTAATTTTTCATATATTTTTATTTTTTTTTTAACATATGAGAACATTCATTATATAAACATGCTTTATATATTTTAACTAATCGAAATGATTCCATTAATTCAATAATTTGAAATTGACCAGAATAAGTTCCTATATATTCATTTTTCCTAATAGTAAAAGAAAAAATGGTAGTAAAGGGGAGAGCAGATAATAAATCAATTAAAAACCAACCAGATAAATAATTGACAGAAATATAAGATAATTTCCTAATAAATTTTTCTTCAATATCATAATAAGCAGTAAAAAAACCTAAAATTAAATCAATAATATAGAAAATATCAACAAATAAATTAATCATAATAAACCAAGATTTAAAAGTATTAGATTTATTAGGATAAAAGGATAATATAATAGGGAAAATAAAAGAATGATAAAAAGCAAAAATGAAAATAGCCGTATCAAAATATAATTTCAAATTAGAATTAGGATTTATATAACCAGTAATTTCATAAACTTCATCTGATTCTTCATCACTTAAAGAATCATATACTAATTTATTTATTCTAACTAAATGTCTATATCTAATTTCTTTTAATTTTTCAATTTTAAATTTAGTTTTTCCTATTTCTGATTGTTCAGAATTATCTTCATTTTCATCTAAATAACTTTTTTTTTCAATTATTGATAAATTACTAATATCTGTTTCCGCTTGCATTGTTTTATAATTTGGATTTAAAACATTATCTGTTAATGTTTTAACATTTAATAAACTATCTCTTTTTTCTTCTTCTAATAAATTTGTTTTACTTTTTTTTGGATGAATTGATAATTTATTTTTTATTTTATCACAATATTTATTAAATTGATTAAATTTTTTTTTATTAAAATGTTTACTTATATCAATTAATGAAGAAGTACTATTTTTATTATTATTATTATTTTGATTAATTGGAGTTATTGTAACTGTATTTCTATGTTTTTTTTTTAATATTTTTTGCATATCTTTTGGTTCAATTGGATTTATAGTTTTATATTTTTTTTTCTTACGAAGATTTGAATGACTTTTTCCTTTATCTTTTAATTTTCTATAATTATCTTCATTATTATCTTTTTCAACTGAAGATATTAATTTAGAATAAATTAACCATTTATTTATTATTTGAGATTTTTGTCTATTATTTCTTCTTACAAAATTTTGTTTTTTATCATTATTTTGATTTAAATTAATATTCTCTGTAATATTATTATTTTGAAAATTACTTTTTTTCAATGATTCTCTTTTAAAGTCTTTTTCAGCTTTTGTTAGGAAACTATTTCTTAAGAAATTAATATTATCTTGTAAAGATTGTGGAATTTTATTTGGTTTTGTTTTAGGTCTATCAAAACTATTTTTTCTTAATTGACCAATATATTGTTCATTAATTGGATTTAAAGAATCACAATTTTTTTGAGTATTAAATTTTTCAGTTGAAGATAAAAAATGATTAATTGAATTTAAAGAATCTGAATTTCTTTGAATATTATTTTCAATAAATTTATTTTTTTTTTCAGTCATTGTTTTAACTGATTTAAATTTAAAATTCAACTTTTTATTTGAATGAGCTTTTTTAAATAAACCAAGACCAATTTGATTTGTTGGAAGAACATTGTTTTTTTCATCATAAGTTAAAGTTAAAAGTTTTTTAAATTCATGATTTTTACTATGATAATATTCATTTTCTTTTTTTGGTTTTTTTTGTTTTTTTTTATTTTTTTCTATTTCTTCTATTTCCTCATTTACATTAAAATATTTTGTATCATTTGAATTATCAACAAGAGCTTTTGATAAAAAATTTTGTAAGCCTAATGCTACTTTATTTAATGATTCTTTTGGAGGATTTTCATGATGTTTTATATTTGATTTTTCATTATTATTAATTTTAACATTTTTCTTTGTTTGTTTTTTAAATGGTTTTAATTTTGATACTAACTTTGGAGATTCTATTTCTGATGTTTTTTCTTTTTGGTAATTAAAAACATTAGAAATATGTGACATTGTTTTATCTTATTCAATTATTAAATTATTTTCTATTGAGAAAATTAAAAGAAAAAAAAATTATCTTTTATATAGATTAAGTTTTATTTATATTATAATTTTGAGTTTAACATTTTTTAATAATAATATATATTTTGAAATTAATAAGAAGACATTTAATTTTAACATTGAAAATATATTTTATAATAATTATATTTTTATTAAATTTTACCAAACCAACTAACCTCTTACCAAATATAATATAATATAATATAATATAACCTAATCTTTTTAAATTATCTATTCTAATTAGTTCATATCCTTAAAAACATAAATTCTTACATATCTTAAAATTCTAACTAATTATATTCCCTAATAAAAAGATAATTAATTAATATATTATCTGGTTTTATATTCGTTCAAGAAGGTATTCTTTCTAATTTTTTTTATATATATTATTTAATTTTTTTATTGCTTTAAAGAACTTATATTATTTTAATAATTGTCATTCTCATTCTTTTTTTAATTATGAATTTTCATTTTTTTTTATTTTAAAACAATCATTATTTTATTATTCTCTATTTTATATCTTTATCTAAATACATTTTCATATAATTTACTTATTATATGAAATTTCCCCAAAATTATTTAGGTATTTAACATAATAATAGATTATTTTTCATAAGTATCCATTTATTTCTTTATTTTATTATTTTAAAAAATATTTAATATATTTATATGAATTATATTACTTTTTGAATTTATGGAAAAAAAAGATGATAATAATAATACTAATTTAAATAGTAATAATAATAAAATTGAAGATTTAGTTCAACCAATAAGTAAAAAACAAATGAAAAGAATGAAAGATAGAGAAGAATGGCTGAAGAAGAAAAAAGAAATTAGAAAAAGTAGAAAAGAAAGAAAAAAAGAAAAAAAGAAAAAAGAAAGAGAAGAGAAAGAAAAAAAATTAAAAGAAAACCCAGAATTAATTTTAGAAGAAAAAGAAAAGAAAATAATACATAAACCAAGAAAAGAAAGAATAGAAGAATTTAAGAATAAAAGTAAAAATGGAATTAAAGTAATAATTGATTGTGATTTCGAAAATTTAATGAATGAAAAATCAAATATAAGTATGTGTAGACAAATATCAGAAATATATAGTATAAATAGACATAGTCAAAATCCATTTAATTTAATATTATATAATGTAGGAGATTTTTTATTTAATAATCTCAAAAAAAATTCATATGAAAATTGGATTGGAATACAAATTTTTAAAAAAGGAGAATTTGAAAATTTTGATAAATTCATTAGTGAAGTTTTATATAAAGAATGTAATAATATAGAAGAACAAAAGAAAAAAATTTATTATTTATCTGCTGATTCAGAAAATAATATTAATGAATTAAATTCTGATTGTACTTATATTATTGGTGGTATTGTTGATAGAAATAAATATAAAGGTTTATCCTATAATAAAGCAAAAGAATTAAAAATTAACCATGGGAAATTTCCTATTGGAGAATTTTTAGAATTACATAGTTCTAAAATTTTAACTACAAATCATACTTTCGCTATTTTAGATAAATTTAATAGTAATCATGATTGGAAAGAAGCTTTTATGTCAATTATTCCTAAAAGAAAATTTGATGAAGGAAAAAATGATAGTAGTGATGATAATTAAATATTATATCTTTTTTATTTTTTTTATTAAGAAATATTTACTAATTATGAAAATACAAAAAAAAAGTTTGAAAAAAACAAATATTTTTGTTTAAATATGAATAAATAATTTATTCTAAATCCTCAAAATAAATAAAAAATAGAATTTTATTCCATTTCACTTTTAAGTTTTTCCAATTCAGCTTTTAAAGTTTTATTTTCATTTTCCAATTCATTGACTTTAGAAGTAAGTTCACTGACTTTTTTTTCTAATTGAGCAGTACTTACATTATTAGAAATAGGTTTAGGTTCTTCAACTTTTTTAGTAAAAGTTTGAGATTCAGTGACCCATTTATTTTCAATTTCTCTAATATCTTTTTTAACAGGATCCTTATTATTTCCACTAATCCATTCTTCTAAATTCATAGCAGATTCACCACAAAAAGTAGGAGGATATAAAGATTCTTCAAATTCAGGATTTCTTTTAGGATAATAAAATGATAAATATTGAACAATATTATTTTTAGTATATTTTGCAAATCTTGCTATTTCACATTTATTATAATTCATTGTTTTCTTCTCAAACATAACAACAGCTTCGACTGGATCACTAGTTAAGAAATCATTACATTGTTTAATTTTACTATCATTTAAATCATAATAATGCATATTACCTTCTCCTCTTCCAAAAATATATAAAATTTTAAGATCTTCATCAAAATAAGGAGTAGGAATCCCACTTTGATGATCAATAGTAAAGCTTTGAACAGGAGATTCTAAACTTAAATCATTTTTAACTTTTCTTATATCCCATAATTTCATTTCTCTAGTATTAGATTTACTAAATCCAGTAGAAATAATATTATATTCACTAACCCAAGTCATTTTCATAGTTTTAGGACTATCATGTCCTTTGGTTTTAACAGTGACTTCTCCTTTTCTAGGATCAACAACATAAATATGTTTATCTTTAGAAGTAGCTCCAATTAAAGACCCATTATAATTCCATTCCATTGAAGTAGGATATTCTTTTAATGAAGATTTACTAATCAACTCTGATTTTAACATATTCCAAACTTGAATAGTATTATCAAAAGAAGCACTAGCAACAACATCAGAACAAACAGGATTAAAATTAACAAAGGCAACTTTTCTAGCATGACCATTATAATGTTGTAAATCAACATTTAAATCTTCTTTTAAACCATCTTGTGGAATTTCCCATAATTTAACGGTAGAATCATCAGAAGCAGTAGCAAGGAGATCTGAACGAAAAGGAGAAAATTTCACATCAACTACATATGATTTGTGACCTCGAACTAGGGGAGTGTTTGCTGAACATCTACCTGGAGTGTTTGCATCAAAGATTGCAACTCCTCCTCCTGTTGAATTCCATGATATTGCTAAAAAATTTCCGTTCACTGCCATTAGATGTCCCTCGCTTGATGATTGAGTCTTGTCCATATCTGAAAATTTCTCCTTCTTTAATTCACCGTATACATTTCGGTATTTGGAATAACTCATTTATTTTATAAATGCTTTTTATGATTTTTTTTTTTTTATGTTTTTTTTTTAAATTATTTATTTTTTTTTGTTTTTAAGATTTTTTTTTAATTAGTAAATAATTATTTAATTTTTGTTTTTTTTAAATTTATATGAAATTATTTTGTGTGTATTTTTTTTATAAAATTTTTTATTTGAAAATGTTTTATTTCTTTTAATTTTTAAGTATAATTTAAAAAAAATGTTTCTAAATAAATAATTAATTAAAATAATTTAAATATATAAATTAATTTATAAACAACAATAAAAGCACTTTAAATAATCATTGAACAATTAAAAATATTTTTTGAGTTCTTCATTAAATTCATTAGTCAACTGAGTTAATCCACTTTTACTATCTTCAAGACCTAATTTAGTTTGGAAATGTTCTAACATATTTAAAGCATCTTCAATTTGTTTTTGAGTAAATTTTCCTTCTTCACCTTTAGCAATTTTATCTTGCTCTTTAATAACATCATTTTTATAATTTTTAATTTTTTCTAAAAATTCTTTTTTTTCATTAATAATATCACTTGGAGTCATAAATTCAAAAATTTCTTCAAATTGTTTTTCAATAGGATTTAAATCAGTAACTTTAGATTGAATATCAACTAAATTATTTTCTATATCATTCATTACTTCTCTTAAAATTTTACCATTAAAATCTTTATTTTCAATTTCTTTTCCTGAAATTTTATTTTTTATTTCATAACATCTTCCTTCTAATTGATTTCTTTTTGCATCATATATTTTAAAATCTTCATCAATTTTAATTAATCTTAATTCTCTTTCATTCATATTTTTAATATTTTCTATTCTTTCTTTTGGATTTTGATATATTTCTCTTTTTGAAACTTTAATAACTCCATTTGAAATTGTTAAAGGAATATTAATTGTTTCTCCTTCTTCATTTTTACTTTGTAAATTTTTAATGAACACAAAACCATTATTATCAATCATTATATCTAAAAGTAAATTTTTTAATGAACCATTTAATTCTAAAACTTTTTTTTTATCGATTTGATATTCGATTAATAATGAATTTTCAGTAGGTAAATAAAATTCAATTTCATTTTTACTATGATAAAAATCAATATTAAATAAATTAACATTATCATCATTAAAGTAATTTTCATCAAGAGTAATAACAGGAAAATAAGGAATTTTATATTGATTAGAAATTAAAACTTTAGTAGGAGAGTTATTAATGGAATAATGAATAGAATAATTATTTAAATGATAAATACCTTGAAAATTTTCAATAGGAAAACAATTTTTTAATAAAGAACCATATAATGAACATCCAACAGCAATACATTCATCAGTTAATATAGTTTTTGACATTTCAATTTTAGTAATTTCTTTTACTATATTTTCTAAACATGGAGTTCTCATTAATTCACCTCCCATTTCTATATTTGATATATTTATTCCTTGATATAATTTTAAATTTTTTTCATAAAATTTTTGGAAAGTTTCTTTAAATTCATTTATTTGTTTCTCACATATTGTTTCAAATTCTTTCCTTGTTAATAAATAAGAAAAATCATTATCATTAAATAAACAATCTACAGAAATTGAAAAATCTGGATTAACAGTTAAAGCTTTTCTTGCTTTAGTAATAACATTTAATAATCTTAATTTGCATTTTTGATTATTTAAAATATCATCTCCTGTTTTTTCTTTAAATTTCTCAGCACAAAATTTAAATATTTCTTCATCAAAATTTCTTCCTCCTAAAAAAGGTAAACTAACCGAATCTAAAACAGTAAATAAATTAAAGTTTAATTTAGATAAAACAAAAGTAGTTTTTGAATGACCAGCATCAATAAATATAATATGCTTAGTAATTGTTGGATCTATAGTTGCTGCAGATTTAACTTTATGAACATTAGTATTTGTTATAAAATATTCCCTGTATTTTTTATAACCAAAATATAATGTTATTGCAGTTGAATCATTTATTAAATGAAAATTATTTTTAATTCCACATGATTGAATTGAATTCATAAGTGAATTTTTCTGATAACAAGTGAAATAATCTGGAACACTAAAAACATAAATTTGAGGTTCTATTTTTTTATCAATAATATATTGTTGTTTAATTTTATTTATAAAAGCAGTGATAATATCTTCAGTTGAAAGTGAGTAATTTTCACCATTAAGAGTAAAATTAAATTTATTATTTTCAATATCTTGATCACCACCAACGATGAAAAATTCATTAAGTTCTTTTTGTCCAAAATTAGATTTCATAATTAAACCAATTAATCGATTAATATATTGGAAAGTGCTTTTTACATTCTTTCTCATTACTAATGAAGCTTGATCTCCTATTAATCTTCTTATATCTGTATATGATAAAATTGAAGGTGTTGAACGAGAAGATGTGTCTGAAAGAAGAAGCTCATATTCAAAATTAGATTTTGAAGGATTTTGTGTTCCTAAAGATACTTCTGTTGTTAACGAACCTATGTCTATTCCTATCATTTTTTAAATTTTTATTTTTTTTTTATTAATTTGACTTTTTTCTATTTTATATTCTCAGTATTTTTCTATTTTTTTACGAAATTTTTTTTCTAGAAAATTTATTTGGTTTTTTTTAATTTTTTTTATTATAAAATTTATTATTTATTATTTTTTTTTAAATAATTTTGTTATGAAAATAGAAATTTTGGG
>JAEEGK010011874.1_pt1 | contig 19842 bp, 18 predicted proteins | sample 8958771 | NCBI WGS metagenome assembly JAEEGK01 (sample SAMN16246547, study PRJNA631951) | gut metagenome | biome: gut microbiome; feature: rumen; material: SC-attached | host: Bos | place: Iran: Karaj | collected 2018-10
GTCGTCACATTGTAGGTGATGTCAATCGGGTTGCCTTGGACAGGCTCGGTGATAGTCTGGTAACCATCCTTAGCGGCTTGGCCGTTGTAGGAACCGGCATACACAGCACCGCTGTAGTAACCCTGGGCATTGGTCTGGAAGTTATAGGTGTGGCTGACGTTGAATTCGTCAAGACCAGTCATGGTCACGGTGGCACCAGCGATGCCAGTCGTGCCGTCTTGTTCGTAGACGTGACCATCAACATTGCCACGGCCAGAGACCTTCACGTTCACGGTGTTCGAAGGAGCGGATTCGCCCTCGTCGTACACGGCGGTGACATAGTAGGTATAACCGTCCATGTTGTAGGCCAAAGGACCGTCGGTGTAAGTGGTGTTGCCGATGTTGTTCATCTGGGTGTGGCCAATGAGTTCACCGTCGCGGTACACGTTGTACATGCGATAGGTACGGTCGACAACGGCGTTCCAGTTCAGCACGATGGTCTCGTCGTTGAACACGGTCTGGTCAACAGCGGTAAGGCCTTGAGGCACGTTGAGATGCGTGGTGAATCCCCAAACAGGGCTGCTCACGCCATCCGGGCAACCGTCATTGTTGAACTCCACTCTCCAGAAGTAGTTCGTGTTGTTCCACAGGTTGCGGACAGTGTAACTGTTAGCCATTTGGTTGGTGAAGCTACCATCTTCAGGATAGATGATGGTCTGCGGATGTCCAACCTCCGGATGGTAGGTGCTACCGAAGATGAGACGCCAGCCAGTGGCATAGGCAGGAATGCTCCAGCTGAGGGTCACACTGGCGGGTTCGATTTCGTCAGCGTTGTCAGCCGGGATCGGGTTGAAGGCGAATTCTTCAACAGGCGGGCAAGGCATGTCCTCAGCATTGATCGTCACTTCGAAGTCAGGAGTGGTTGAAGAGGCAACCAGATAGTAGGTACCAGGAACCACAGGCAAGTTCTCGATGACGGGACCGGCAACGTATTCGACGCCAGGTGTAGGAGGTGTGGGAGGAACAGCACCGTTATTCTCAACATAAGCGCGAATCATCCAACCATAGCCAGCCAAAGTCGAAGCCAAGTCACCAATGTTATACCATCCACCATTCTCAACCCATTGGTTGTTGGCTACGGTGGAGTTACAAGAGGTCAAAACATAGGTACCGTACTCGCTTAAGACAATCCACAGGTTCTCTGAAGGATTGATGGTAACGGGGCTATTCAAAGTTACTTCCTGCAATCCCTCGGTAGGTGTAACCGTCTTAGAGGCAATCAGCGTGCCAGGTGCAGAAGTACCACCTTGATAGATGTCAATTGTGATGTCGTCCACATTATAACTGGTGTTGAAAATGGCAACCTTGGTCAAGGTGTTGTTGTTACCCAGCATGGAAGCAGGATACATCGTGGCCCAAGTCCAGTCATAAGCAGTGCTGTTGCCGATGGAGGTGGCATAAGTGCCATCATCATAGGCCAACCACCCATCTCTAGCAGGCTCAACATTCATATTTGCTTCGGGATTGACAGAAGCAGTAGGAATCACATTTCTAGCAACAGTGTTGCGGTTGCCGCCCTTCATGATGATGTTCGGACGGGTCGTGCTAGTGGTCATGCTCTGAGGAACAGTAGGATCATAAGCAGCACTGTCTTGATACTTGTAGGTAGAAGCAGTGAAAGGCATGCTAGGAGTGGACTCCCAATACACAGTGCTATTCCAAGCGCCGTTGTTACGCTGGCAATAGATCAGGATATTGCTGTGGCCGTCCCAAGCAAAGCTACCCTCGTTGAAGACGAACTCGTTCCAGCCTACGAGAGGAGTCATGGCACCCGTGTAAACGAGGGTCATGCCCGTGACAACGTGAGAGGTTGTCGTCAGGGAAGCATCGTCAACATTGGCCATCCAGATGCTGATACCCTGCTGATTATAACCAGTGGTGTTGGTGGCATACCAACTGAGGCTGGTCATAGGAGCAGTGGTCACACCAGCACCTTCAAGTTCAGCAGCCAAGAAGAGGTTCTCGGCGATACTGTAATTATACAAGGTGTAGAAGGGGAAGTAGCCGAACGTAGTCGTGCCTTCACCAATCTGAACCTCAAACGGGGCAGCAGCTGCACCGCCACCACCAGTGATTTCAGCACCGGTGTAGTAGTTGGTGGCCATGGGGCCGCCTTCGCCTTCGAAGCCTTCTCTATAGAGGGCCACTTTACCGTTTTCACCAAAGCTGACATTAGCGCTCAGCATCTGGTCTTCGTCAAACACGAGTTTGTAGACAGCATCCACGCCTTCAGGAATTTCCGGGAAGGGCAGCGTGTAGTCATTGTGAAGGACAGTGTTGTGGGCAGTGGCAGGAACCTCGACGAAGGGGAACGTCGTGGCTTCTTCACATGCCAACTCCCAAACATCCGGAACCTCGGGAGCGTAGAGCTCAACCGTCACAGGCCAGATGTGAGCAGCACGGTCGCCTTCAGTGATGGCCACGAACTGACGCTCGATGATACCAGCTTGGGTGCCATTGGTAGTCATGTTCAGAGCAACATCTTCGTCGCGGACCACTTGGAAAGGAAGTTCCTCACCGCCAACCGTGAACATACCATCGCTCGGAGTGAAGTCAAGAACGTTGACAGTGTAGGTAGGACCTTCACTGTACATGGTGAAGTTGAAGGGCTCCATCCATGCACCGGCAGGACGTACGCCAAGGTTCAGCTCGTCGATGATTTCTTCTTCACCAGCGAGATACTTCACATGGAGTTGGTCGCCCACAGGAGCGCCACCACCAGCGGTAGTGATTTGAAGTCTGACCACATTCTTGGAGGTCATCGTGTAGCCAGTCACGCCAGGGTTGGCCGGGTCATACACGGTGCCGTCACGATAGGCATACATGGCTTGGTTGCCATTAGCTGCCATGGTAACACCAGCAGCACCGCTGCTCCATGAACCGGTCACATCCTGGACACAGATTACCAGGTTGCCGTTACCAGTGTACTCAAAGGGTGTGCTAAGGCTGACCATCGTCTCAACTGGGTCGCTGATGCCATTGGCCAACGTGAATGTGGCAACCAGGTCACTTGCAGCCATGCTCACCCATGCGCTACCACTTGCGAAAGCGCTTTCGCTCACTTCCTTCATGTAGACATTGAGGTTACGGGCATAGCTCGAACTGTTCTTCAACCACATGGTGAAGGCATCGATCGTGCCTCCCACGCCGATTTCATCAGCAGTGTAGATCTGCTGGGTGAAAGAGTAGTCGTACAATGAGTACGTGGGCAGATACGAACTAGTCGTGGTTGACGAAGGATCGCCTATCGTCACCTCAACGGTCTCGCCACCGCCACCACCGCCAGGGGTGATGTCGAGCTTGATCTGGTTCTTCACGTCCAGCACAGCACCCGAACCCATAGGCGGAGCCATCGGGTCGTAGTTCGTGCCGTCGCTGTAAATGCGAAGGGCCATGCCCGTGGCATCGAACACGTAGCTGGCAATGCTTGACACATACGAACCCGTGTTGTCATCAACGATGACAGCAAGGTTGCTCGTGCCGTCGTAGGCAAACGGAGTGTCCAGAACGAATGTGTTCCAGTCGTTTGCCGTGTAGGTCACTTCGCCTGAGTAAACCTTGTCCGCTGCAGTGACTGTGATCCAGTCGCTGTTTCCGGAGAAGGAACCCACGGTCGTGTTGACCATGTAGATGTCCAGAGTACGGGTCGCCGTACCTCCGTAGTAGAAGGCAATGCTGTTGATCGTGCCAGCAGTGCCAATCTCATCAGCAGTGTAGATCTGCTGAGTCAGTGAGTAATTGTAGAACTCGTAGTTCGGAAGGTACGAATTAGTATTCGTGCCTCCGACACCAATCTCTACAATCTCCGCCTTTGCCACACCAATGAAGGCAAGCAAAAACGTCATCATCAAAGAAAATACTTTCTTTTTCATAATGAATTGATTTGGTGAATAAATAAGTGAATTAATAAGTTTTGTTTCATATAAACACGAATAGCCCCAATGCGAAAAGGCATGGCGGCATCATTTTTCCTAAGCATAATGCAAGCATTCGAATGCATAGTAAACGCGTTGTGTTGTTGTCTAGACATCAATAAGACTAACAACTCGGATTTTACCCTTAGCGGACACTCGAAAAAATTTGATTTTTTTTGAATTAAAGCTATATTTTACTGTTTTTCAGTAAAATAAAAAAATCAAACCATTTGGGTAAAATCGCGAGCCAAACCACCTTGAGACGTTTCCTTATACAGTGAAGGCAGATCCTTCCCTGTTTCCTTCATAGTCTCCACTACCTTGTCGAAAGAAACACGATGACGGCCGTCGGAGAAAGTGGAATAGATATTGGAGTCCAAGGCACGTGCGGCAGCATAAGCATTGCGTTCAATGCATGGAATCTGGACCAAACCGCACACAGGGTCACAAGTCATGCCCAAGTGATGTTCCAAAGCCATCTCCGCAGCATATTCTATCTGAGCAGGGCTACCACCAAACAACTGGTTGGCAGCAGCAGCAGCCATGGCACAGGCCACACCCACCTCGCCTTGGCATCCCACTTCGGCACCTGAGATAGAGGCATTGGTACGCACGATGTTGCCTACCAATCCAGCGGTCACCAAGGCACGGACGATGCGAAGCTCGGTGAATTCATAACTTTTGGAGAGATGATAGAGTACTGCCGGCATCACGCCACAGGAGCCACAGGTCGGAGCGGTGACGATGCGTCCACCCGAGGCATTCTCTTCCGAAACCGCCAAAGCGTATGAATACACTAAGCCACGGCTTTTCAATGTATGCGTGTAACCCGAAGCCTTGATGTGGTACATGGCAGCCTTACGGCTTAAGTTGAGCGGTCCAGGCAGCACGCCCTCAGCTTGCAAGCCCCGCTCGACGGCAGCCTTCATCACCTGCCACACCTCCATCATGTAATCCTCAATCTCCTTTTGGTTTTCGTGTTCATAGACATATTCCCAATAGGTTCTCCCTCTTCGTTCGCACCAGTCAAGGATGTCAGTCATTTTGGTCATTGGATAAAGGTCGGGCTGCTCACTCTTCTTGCCTTCTTCGGCCAAGTTGCCACCACCGATGCTGAACACCTGCCACTCCCCTAACAATTCCTTGGCCTCATTGAAAGCCTTGAAGAACATCCCATTGGGATGGAAAGGCAAGACGACATCAGGCTTCCAGACGATTTCGGTCGGGGCTTGCAGGGTATTGAGGATGGCCCAATCGGTCATGTGACCTTTGCCCGTGGCAGCAAGGCTGCCATAAAGGGTCACTTCAAAACTTGAAGCATCAGGATAACGTTCGTTAAAGATGGAAGCGGCCTTCTGTGGGCCCATGGTGTGGCTGCTTGAGGGGCCAATACCTATTTTATATATGTCTTTTATGGTTTTCATAGTCGATTATTGAAACCCTTTCAGGGCTTGATTCTACTGCAACTTTTTCGGGTGCAAAAGTACGGTTTTACAGCGGTTTCAACAGCGTTTGTGAAAAATATTGAAAAATTTTTCGGAAAAATGTTTGACGGATTGAAAAAAGTTGTATTTTTGCAGCCGCAAATCGCAAGATTCAGCGTAGCTAAACGAGGGGCATTAGCTCAGTTGGCTAGAGCGCTTGCATGGCATGCAAGAGGTCATCGGTTCGACTCCGTTATGCTCCACAAACAAAAAAAGACGCATTGCGTCTTTTTTTGTTTATTCCCCTCTCAGTTCAAGTAAAGCCCGTTGCAAAATCTCGTCCATCGGGGCATAAATCGGATAAAACCCTTCGTCGTCGAAAAGATTGCGGGCGATGTAGGCCTTCAGCAGAATGTCAGACTGGCGGCGCGCCACCTGCTTTTGCTCTTCCGTTCCTTTGATGCCTTTCTCCTCTGCCAGCTTCACCAAGGCTTCAAACATGGCATCGCTCACGGCAAACGACTGGTCGAAAGCCTTCACGGTCTTGTAGTTTTGCAACTGAGCACGATGTTTGTCAGTGTATTCAAAAGCATACTGATAGAGTAGGCCTTTGTTGACGATACGGTTGAAATAATACTCCGTACTGTCGTCGACAAGCGGCACATAGATGTCGGGCATGATGCCGCCACCACCGTAGACGGTCTTGCCTTTCGGCGTGGTGAACTTCAACGAGTCAGCGAAATGGATGCTATCTGGATGGAATAGCTCGCCATTCTCGTAGCGTTCATACGATTCAAGGAGGTATTTTTCGTGATCTTCGTCGTATGGCTTCTGGATGCACCGTCCCGTAGGCGTGTAGTAACGTGCCACGGTGAGCCGAATGGCCGATTGGTCACTGAGCATAATCTGTTCCTGCACCAAACCCTTGCCAAAAGAGCGTCGTCCGATGATGGTGCCACGGTCGTTGTCCTGCAAGGCTCCAGCCACAATCTCACTTGCGCTGGCAGATTCGCCGTCGATGAGCACTACCACGGGAATGTCTTCCAACTTCCCATGACGTTCGGCTTTCATGTATTGGCGCGGCCGGTTGCGTCCCTCGGTATAAACAATCAGACTACCTTTGGGTAGAAACTCGTCAGCAATGTCGACAGCGGCCTTTAGGTAACCTCCAGTGTTTCCACGAAGGTCGAAGATAAGTTGCTTCATGCCTTGGGCTTTCAAGTCCCTTATTCCCTTCTTGAATTCGTCGACGGTAGTAGCAGAGAATTTGCTGAGTTTCAAGTAACCCGTTTCTTCATCAAGCATGTAGGCAATGTCGACACTATAGGTTGGGATGGCAGCACGAGTGATGGTATAGTTAAGCAGGCCCTCAACCCCACGACGCAATATACGTACGCGAACCTTGGTATTCTTGGGGCCTTTCAACTTGCGCATCACATCTTCGTTGGTCAACTTTTTGCTGGCCACCAACGTGTCGTCCACATAGATGATTCGGTCGCCGGCAAGGATACCCACCTTTTCGGACGGACCGCCTTTGATAACGTTGACGATGGCGATTGTGTCCTTTTCCAAACGGAACTGCACTCCGATGCCATCAAAGCTACCCAAAAGCGGGTCGTTTATCTCGTTAAACTCGTCTAAAGACACATAGGCACTATGCGGGTCGAGTTCCTCCATCATGGCGGCGATGGCTTTGTCTTGCAACTTGAGTGCATCCGGCACTTCCACATAGTCGTTGCCGACATACCACATCACCTCGTCGAACTTGCTGCCGCCTTCGACGTTGACCTGAGGTCTATCTACACCTTTATTAATATAAAGACCGATGAGTACGCCTGAGAGAAGAAGGATGGCAACCCAAATGGGACGAATTCTGTTGTTTTCCATGATGGTGTTTGCAACTTATTCGATGGTTGCGCTCGACAAGTCAAGATTTCTGTCCACCCTGCGGAACAAGCCTTGCAATACCGTTCCAGGACCTACCTCAATGACCGTACGCACACCCGTTGCAAGAATGTTGCTCATGGTCTGGGTCCACATGACGGGTGAAGTCAGTTGGGCGATGAGGTTTTTCTTGATGATCTCAGGATCATTGACCGATTGACCCGTCACATTCTGGTAAATCGGGCAGATGCCTTGGTTGAATGTCGTTTCCTTGATGGCTTCAGCCAACTCAACACGGGCAGGCTCCATCAGTGGGCTATGGAAAGCACCGCCCACACTCAACGGCAGCACACGCTTGGCCCCAGCTTCCTTCAGTTTCTCAGAAGCAGCGGCCACACCTTCCAATGAGCCGGAAATAACCAACTGACCAGGGCTATTGTAATTGGCGGGGACCACCACGGCGTCCTTCACCGAAGCACAAATGCTTTCAACGGAGGCATCTTCCATGCCAATAACCGCTGCCATCGTACCTGGCTGGGCTTCGCAGGCCTTCTGCATGGCCATGGCACGCTTACTCACCAGGCGCAGGCCGTCTTCAAAACCCAATACCTTGTTGGCAACAAGAGCCGAAAACTCACCCAAAGAATGGCCTGCCACCATGGTGGGGTCGAAATCCTCCAACATGGAAGCCAAAATAACAGAATGAAGGAAAATAGCTGGCTGGGTCACCCTGGTCTGACGCAAGTCCTCGTCAGTGCCTTCAAACATGACATCCGTAATCTTGAATTTCAGGATGTTGTTGGCTTTCTTGAACATATCCTTGGCTTTCGGGAACTTGTCGTACAAGTCCTTGCCCATCCCTACAAATTGGGCACCCTGGCCCGGAAAAACGTATGCTTTAATCATTTATATATTTAAAATTTAAAAATTCAAAGATTCAAAGATTAAAAAATCAATGCAAGTTCGAGCCTATCAGTTGGAAGAATTCCTCACGGGTTGATTCACGCTCAAAGGCTCCGATGAAATCGCTCGTCGTGGTCACCGCACCCTGCTTCTGAACCCCACGCATCGACATGCACAAATGTCGTGCCTCAATGACGACAGCCACGCCCAAAGGATGCAAAGCCTCGTTGATGGCGTTTTTGATTTGTGTAGTCAAACGTTCCTGCACTTGAAGGCGACGCGAATAAGCCTCCACCACACGAGCAATCTTGCTCAGTCCTGTGATATAGCCATTGGGAATGTAACCCACATGCGCCTTGCCGATAAACGGAATCAGATGATGCTCGCACAAGGAATACACCTCTATGTCTTTGACAATCACCATCTGGCGGTAGTCTTCCTTGAATTTCGCCGACAGCAGGATCTCCATCGGGTCCTGCTCATAGCCATGGGTGAGGAATTGCATCGACTTAGCCACACGCAAAGGCGTCTTTTGAAGACCCTCGCGCTGAGGATCTTCGCCCAAAAGTTCCAAAATGGCGGCGTAGTGCTCCTGAAGTTTGGTCAACCGCTCCGTGTCGTACTGCTCAATAGCTTCGTAGCCCAAACGCTTCCTAAGCATTTCATCCATCATCAACCGATTTTTTGCTTAGGCATAGCCACGGTCGACTGTTGACCCATGGTGCACTTGCCCGTGAATTGAGCACCGACCTCGATGAGCAACTGTTTAGTGGCCAAGTCAACTTCCACTTTCGAAGTAGACTTCAAGGCCGTCAGTTCCTCGGTATTGATATTGCCTTTCACCACACCTGCGATTTCGGCTTGTTTGCAGTTGAGGTCGCCTTCCATGACGCCAGTCTGGCCAATCATGACCTTGCCGTTTGATTTGAGTGAACCTATCAGATGACCGTCAATGCGGATGTCGCCATTCGACTCAATGTCACCCTTGATGGTGGTGCCATTGCCAATGAGGTTGCGGGGTTGTGATTCCATAATTGCCATAACTCGTTAATTTTTATTGGATTGTATATAGGTATTGTATTCTTCCAAGTCTTTCGACTGATAGAAGACAGGATAGTTCTTGAGAGAAATAGGTATAATCGTGTATTTCGTATTGTCGATGCCACCAAAGACATAGTCGGTGAGGAACATCGAAGTAATGTAGTCGGCAGCCTGTTGCTCATTTCCAAAGTTTCCAATGGTCACAAGGGTATGATTATCGTCGAGAACCACATTCTTGACATTGAAAGAACGAGTGCGGTGTTCCTTCTTGTTGAAGTCGCTGATACGTACCATCAGCGGGTCAACACGAACCGACTTCGAGTCGCAAACGATCATGACGAAATGCTCTGTATTAGGCTCGTAGGTATAAGGGGATTCCTTTTTCACCTCTGGCTTGTCCCCACCTTCCTCGCTGTTTATGTTGGTCAGCACCAATCCCAGATGATATTCTTCATTGACATCTTCCAAAACACGTTGGGCATAACGCGTGATGCTACTGTTGGGATAGGTACGCACCAAATCATACAAGGCAAATGCCATCGTATCAATGGAGACCAAGCGACCTTCAGCAACAGCATGGAGGAAGGCAAAGCGAGGCATGAAAGCTGTATCAGTCTCGTAGAGCTGCATGGCGCGTTCGGTATTCATCTTCACACGATAAAACTGCCCTTGTTCAAAGGCTTCGTAGGTCTTGGAATAAAAATCAGAGGCTTCACGTTCTTGGGCTTGCAGCTTCTCGAAATAGGTCGGGTCGTTGATGAACTCGGCATAACTTGAATTTGGGTATTTATCGAAGATTTTGCCTTTGTAAATCAAAGACTGCTCCTCATGATTGAGATCCTTGTGCATCTTGTAGAGTGCGTACCAAGTGGGGAGTTCCTTCTCATAGCCCGGATAGCGTGTGTCGAGCTGTTCATACGACTCGATGGAGCGTGGAATGTCAGACAAACGGTCCATATAAAGGAAGCCCAGATGATAGAGGCCATCTGCGATGAGTGAGTCACACACTTCCTTTTGTTCCATGGTGAAGGGCAAGTCTTGGAGATAATAGCCACGGTCGTGGTTGGTGTAAGAAGCATTCAACGAGTCCTGTTTGGCTTTGGCATTCTTGGCTTCAGTCAAATCCTCATCACTACCACTATCCCCACTTAAAGCAGCTGCCAAACTCCTTTGGTCGCTGATACGCCAGTTGTCTTCGTTCTTACGCATACCCCATTTGCGGGTAAACTCGGTGATACCTTTCGAGACAGACGTCGGATTATAGAAATACCATGAGGCTCCTGTACTGTTTGTCGGCTCCGACTTTAGATTCTCTTGCTCTTTCCCTGAACCTGTGGCACTACCCATCAATGCCAGCTGTTCCTCATATTCGCGCTGCTGACGTTCTATTTCTTCCTGTTCGATGACTTGGGCAATGATCTTGTCGATGAGGATATTTCTCGAGACCGAGTCCATGGCAGCCACGCGCAGCAGACTGTCTTGGTCGCGAACGACGCTGGCATACATCACCAGTTCGTTGAGGGTCTGCGAGATATTCATAATGCTGTCGTAGCCTTCAAAATCGCGGTTCATGCTGGTGACCGCGGTGTCGTAGTAGGCCTGTGCCAGTTCGTATTGATTATCTTCGAACAGCATCGAGGCCACCTTCAATGACGATTGTGCCCTTTGGATTTGGTTGTCCTTGTAAGCTTCCACAGACTTCCTAAGGTAATTGATAGCTTTGCCTCGATCGCCTTCACGGAGCGCCAGCTCTGCCATGGCATAATAGATGCGGTCGAGGTAATCCTCGTTGTTCGAGTCGCGGAGCATCTTATACATCATCTTGTAGAGCTCGGCAGCGTTGTCGGCAGTACCCACCTTGGCGATGTTCATCCTCGATTCGAAGACCATCTCATACACAGGATTCCGCTTGATGACCTTCTTGAACTGAGCAGTGGCACGCTCTGGGTCACCCTGACGCATATAGATTTGTCCCAAAATGAACATGGCGCGGGTACGCAAGTCTCTGTCCTTGTTGAGTAAGATTCCGCTTTTCAGGTATTTGACCGCGTTGTTATAGTCCTTGGTGGCAATGTAATAGTCGGCAATGGTGAAATCCACGTTGCGCATCAGTTCCTTGGGCGGTTTGCCCAGCCCTGCGGTCTTGGCCAGCAATTGCTCAATAGTGGCAACGGCTTTAGGATATTCCTCGGTTTGGATATAGGTCTTGATGAGCCACATGTTGGCTACGTAAGCGATGTCGTTGTAGTTGAATTCTGAGGCAACGAAGTCGAAGGTGCGCTTGGCGGGAATGTAGTCCTGCTTGAAGAAGTGCGCCTTACCCATGACAAGATAAGCATCGTCAATCCATTTCACACGTTCGCGGCTACCAAACTTCATGGAGTGCTTCTGCACACAGATAGCGGTCTTCTCCAAGGCACGGTCCATGATGGAGTTCATGCCCATACCATCTTGTTTGGTGCCGTAATTGTAGACACGCAGCACCTTGGAGTAGTCATCTTTGACTTGGTTGCGAAGCTGCTGTTCGCCTTCCTTGAGGCTGGCCTCTCCGTTGAAATAGATGTTGTAATGGCTCGTGAGGTTATGGAACATGCGGCGGGTGACCGTATTCTTCTTCGTCGAGCAACCGCTCAAAAGAAGCAGCGCCATCACGCAGCCCAGCGTCACGATTATATTGTTTCTTCTATGCACTTCGTTGTCGTTTTATAAAAATGATAACTCCAATTTGGCCAGAATATTTCAAGCAAAATAGAAAATCATTGGCGTTGCATGTACCATCTTCTGGCCTCATCGAGGAGCATGTCGTCGGTAGGCTCCACCAAAGCGGAACGCATCACCACAGCAATGCTATCGTTGGTGTTCTTAAACTCGTCGAGCAGCAGCTTGTCGAAATCGTCTTGACGGCTTTTTTCAATCCCAGTACGCTGTTGGCCAAGGAGTTGCAATGCTTTACCCTTATAATTATCCAAGGCGAGATATTGTATCAGCTCTTCCACCAGTTTCAGGCTGTCTTCCGACCAATCGAAAACATCGGGGTCAGAGAGCGACTTCAACTCATATTTCTTGCAAAGCTCAGGCAGCTGCCCTTGAATCTTCTCCACTTCGCGACCGAAATCGACGGCCAACCGCTCTGCCCTTTCTTTCTCCACACTGGCCTTGATTTTCGGAACATAGATGAAAGCCAGTCCAGCCAAGATAGCTGCGACTAAGACAAGGATGATGATCTTAACGAAAGAATGGCCTTTGGTGATGGCAGAACGCACGTCGCTGATGTTTTCGAAACGCTGTTCTTTGGAGAACTGCGTGCAGTGCGTGGCAGCGGCATGAAACTGTTTGGAAATGTTGCGCTCGCCGATGAACTCCATGATTTTGCCCAAGGAATAGACGTCGGCCCGTGAGTCGATGTCTTCGCCCTTGATGATTTCGGGGGCGACAAACTCCATCTCCTTGATGAGCAGCTCTCGGTCGGCATCTATCTTGGTCTCCGGCGCTCCGATGTCGATGATCTTGGCGCGGCAGTCACCAGCGGTCACCATGACGTTATCAGGACTCAAGTTACAGTGTATCACACCATTACGATGCATATAATTCAAGCCATCGCAAACCTCGGCAAGGACGTCCTTCACTTGCTTTTCGGTGAGTGTGCCCACACGCACATGCTCGGCCAATGTCTTTCCATCGATATATTCAAGGATGATAGAGTCGCCCAAGCCTTCGACGTGGACGAAATCCATAACCTTGCGGATATACTTGTTGTCGAGCATGGAAGTGGTTTCAAACTCCTGTCTCAGCGAGGCCAGGCATGCCGGATCGTCGACAAATTCCTTTTTCAAAGTCTTGACAATGACTTTCTTGCCATGAAAATTGGCGGTAAAGACACGGCTGTTCCCGTATCGGGAAGTATGAATCAGACGGAGGTCAGTGAAGTCGTTTGAAATGTTGTTTTCTGACATTCTTCATTAATGTATTTAACTCGTTAAATCTGAGATTTAACTTCGTTGAAATGAATATTCGGCGTTAGCCAATCTTCGATTTGGGCGCAAAGATAATGCATTTTTCCTAACTAATGGCAAAAGTGGTCGGGAAAAAGATTAATTGGCTGAAAACGAGCTCTTACACCTGTATCTTTCAGACATTATTTGTCCTCATAATGCCCGTATGAAGAAATGACAATCACAATCACTTCCGCATCTCGAATCTCATAAACCAAGCGATGTTTTTTCGTAATACGACGCGACCATTGACCGACTTTGTCTCCAGACAACGGCTCTGGTTTACCCGTTCCTGTCCTAGGATGCTCTTACAACTCATCAATCAGCTTGACAGCCTTGTTGAAAGCAGCAGGCTCTTGACGCTTCAATTTAGCCAAATCGTCCAGAGCTTCTTTTTGATAGCGGACCTCATACATAGTCAAAGTGTTTCAAGATACCGATGCATTTCCTCGGGAGAAGAAAAAGACACATACTCTCCTTTTTCATAATTCTCCATCCGCTTATCAATCATAGAGAAAAACTCCTCTTTCGTCATTGTGGCATCATCTTGCTGCTTCTGTCTGGCAAGTTTCCGCAAATAAAGCATGGCTCGCTTCATCAAATCTGAATCCTCAGCTATGATGCTCAAACTACGGTAAACATCCGCATTCATTTGAACAGTTGTCATCTTTCCCTCCTTTTTTCTGCAAAAATAGACATTTTTCTGAAATAATGGAGAGACGGTCATTATTATTCTTCATCAGCTTTATACTCCAATATATCCCCCGGCGTGCATTGCAACTCGCGGCAAATTGCATTAAGAGTGGTAAGGCGGATGGCTTTGGCCTTGCCCGTCTTGAGGATGGAGAGGTTGGCTTGGGTGAGACCAATGCGCTCAGCCAATTCGTTGGAGCGCATCTTGCGCATGGCCAACATTACGTCTAAGTTCATCACTATCATGGCTCAGATAGTTAGGTTGTTTTCCTCCACCGCATCGGCAGCCACTTTGTACATGAAGGCGAAAAAGAGCAGTAGGAAAGGCACAACAAGATTAATATGCATAAACCTAAATGCAAGCTCCTTATTGTATAGTATTGGCTCATTGGTTGAGCATAACAAATAGATAAAAACGGACAAAGCTAACCAATACAAAAGTTTAACATTACTTTTAGGAAAAACAGTGTTATCGTGCCCGCCATTAAGAGTATTAATAACGAATTTCACGCACATCCAAATAGTCGCAAAACAGCTAACAATATATACACCAACAAAACCAATCTTGAAGTTTGAGTGTTGCGACCAATCAATCACTTTGTTACCACCAAAAATTTGGATGAAATGAACCACCATAAAAACAGCCCAAATGGCACAAAATAGAATCGCAACGTAAGAGAAAAACCTGATGTTTTTAAAAGAGTTATTTGTCATAAAATTAAGTATTAACAATCTGCAAAAGTAGTAATAAAATTTTCATATTAAAATAAAATAGAATGCTAAGAATCTCTAGCATTCTATTTTATGAATATGCTACCAATTCAGTTCAACACCCTATAATCCACAGCAACAGCTGTATATAATCCAGTTCCCTCATCATAATAAGCCGAATAAATTCCCTCTACAACAACTATGGAGTCATTCTGTATCTGAACAGAAGTACTTACAGCAAGATAACCATCCATGGTGAAGCCATTCTCTCCTGTTGTAGGAATAATCACCAATTTACCATCTTCATAACAGCCTATGGCATTGGCTTGCATATTTGAATTCTCTTTCTTACGGATGATTAGACATAATCCGGTAAAATCTGGATCACAATTTCCATCAGCCATTCTCCATTGCCATTCTATAATATAAGGAAGTCCTTCAGCCTTTTCCTCAAACCCGCATCCATTCAACACCTTTTCACACACAGAAGTGTAGTCTTTGATAGGTTGGTTTTCAAAGAAAGCCTTACCTTCCTCCCAACTCATTGCTTCGGCCATTTCGGCCAAGGTGTAATCTCTTGATTCAGCTGGTTGCTGAGCGTTAGTTGTTTCCTGGTGTGCTGTTTTTTCCTTGTTGCAAGCAACGATAGCCACAGCGGCCACTGCGAGAGCCATGGCTCCCAATAAGATTTTGAATTTGTTCATAATACTCCAGATTTAATTCTTGATTAGTTTTTTTACACTTTTTCTACCATGGGAATCTGTAACTTTGGCAAAATACAATCCACGAGACAATTTGCAGATATCTATCTGCAAAATGTCACTTTCTCCTTTCATGCTGAGAACTTGCCGTCCAAAAACATCAACAACCTCAACTTGTTTTAGCTCCTTCCCAATTATTTCAATATTGTCGGAACAAGGATTAGGATATATTATTACGGATCCCGCATCCACGTATTCTTCATCAATACCTACACTCATTTGTCCCCACTTTAGAGGATAGTTTGGAACAGTACAAAAGGCCATTTCGTCTAAGACAATTTCATAATTACCAATCGAATTCCCTTCTTCTTGAGGCAATCGAACGCTATAAATCTTCATCCAGCCATAATAATAATCATCTCCTTCTCTCATTCGGACTGCATGACGGAAGGAACCTCCATCATTAATGGGTTGCATACCTCCAGCTACATTCGTCCATCCAAAAGAGGGAATTTCAGGATAGTCACTTGACAGGTCACCAACCTCATCAGCAACAGTTGTTCGCTCCCATTTCATATTATTTGGCGCAAGAGTACACCATCTACTTCCAAAACTAAAAAATGTAAAATAGGCACAAACGTCTGCACTTCCATCCATATCAAAATCCATTTTTATTGTGTCTGAAGGATAAGCCTCACTTATCACAATGTCAGGATTGAAGTCACGATAAATAATATTACCATCTTGAGCGTGAACCTTGATACCACCAACAAGCATCAAGAGGAACATCAACAAATAATCTATTGTTTCTTTCATAATAAAACGATTTAATTTTTGTAATTTAATTACATTTTGAAATCATCATTCTTCTGGATACGGACAAGGATGTACTATCATTCCTAATTCTGCTCCGATTGGAACCTCAAAAGGTCCAGTAATAGAAATGTGATCTGATGCTCTAATTGTAACATCTGTCGTATTAAGCACTTGAATCCCATTAGTTGAACCAATTTCAACAGAATGCTTCACTTTTTGATCAAAATTGTCTAATTCATATTCATTTGTGATAGTAACATAACTATCACAATCACATTTTAGTTGATAGACCTTAATATAATCAATTAACATATTATCAGTTCCTCGCCAAAAAGGTATTTGATTAGGATATTCATTTTGAACGCCATAATCATTTAATGAATAGTTAGCAATTATTCTTAAAGGATGTGTTGGGACTCCATCCATATCAAAATAATCTCCGATGATTTCACCATCAAGATACCATGTGATTCTTCCTGGTTGCCAGTCACAACCATAGGTATGCCATTGGGTAATTGTTCCATTATTTGGAATATTGATAGACCCACCATAGCTTGCAGTAGGACAAGCAGTTTCATGTGGATTATATAATAATCCGCGAGATATTCTATTTGGAGTACCATTTCCGATATCACCGTATGAATACTCCATGATGTCTATTTCCTCATAATATGGATCAGAGTCATCACCTCCATTAAACAACCAAAAAGCTGGAAAAGATCCAGGATGAAATGGAAGTTTACACTTGATTTCAAAATAACCATATTTAAACAAGTTGATAGATTCAATTATCCCAGAATGATAAAAAATTGCTTTATGTTCATTCGCTGAACTATTACAATACCTGCTAGGCGCTGGCACATAACCAATACCACAAGCCAAAGGTGCGTCGCTTTTCCACTCACATATTAATTTCATCAAATTGTTTTCAAAAACTGCATTTTCAACTTGAAAAGCTTGATGGGTATTATGTCCAAGTGTAACCCCATCATTCCAGCTATTAAAAGCAAAACACATCCATTTGGATTGATAACCAGGAATCGAAGTGTTATTATCGTTCCAATAAGGTCCCCAACCTCGGTTCCCAGTAAAATTCTCTAGAAGAACTGGATCCCAATTATCATCACCAATGATTTGTGCCGTAGCTTCCAACTCTATCAAAAACAATAAGAAGAAAAGGCAATAACAAATACGGTTTTTCATATACAGCCCTTTTAATTATTCAACAATCCATTGTCTTCCAAAACTTTACGCAAAACTTCGATTTCCCTTCTCTGCTCTTTAACAGTTTCTATTAAAATAATGGTAAGAGCGTCATAATCCACATAAAGAATACCATTTTCATCAGCAGTAACCGCAACTGGCAATACACTCTCAACATCTTGAGCTTGAACTCCTATACATAAATCCGAACCTCTTTTTTCACCAGTGCTATTTTCCTCATCAATAGGAATGTACCAACATCCAGTAATTTGATCAAGTATTGCCCCTGTGTTTTCAAGAGCGCCAACTTGCAATAACAAACCAGCATCCGCCATTCGCCAACTTCCCCTTTTAAAAACATAACCGTCTCCCGTTACGAAAAAACGATGGTCATACTTGTTCCCTGGATAGGAAACAATCCAGCATTTTCCTGTGGTCGAACTCGGAGATGCAATAGTCACCCAGTTCCACGGATCTGTATTTAAGGAATTAAAGTGATAACTTCGAGGGAAAAATTGAGCGCCAACATTCCAAGCGCCACTCAAAGTTCCAAGACTAACATGACCATCATCATGAATTTTCATTTGAGCTTGAACTGCAAATCCAAGCAGCAACAATGCGATAGTTAATACAAATTTCTTCATAGATTTAATTGTTTAAAAGTTGTTAAACGTGTTATTTGTTTTAATTTGACGCTGCAAAACTACAAATAATTATTGAATTACAATAATTTTTTGATGAAATTTTTGAAATAATTTATAAAACACAGAATCAAAATATGATAAAAGTGGTCTGGTTATTCAGATAATAATAAAAAACCTTTTGAATCAAAAATAATGTGTATCTTTGCGCAATAATAGTAAGGAGACCAAACTATGACTGAACTTACATTGAAAGTGACCGACGAAAGCCTAATCCCAATGCTTCGCAAATTGTTTCGTTCCATCGAAGGCGTAGAAGTTGCCACGAAACGCCGCAAAAAAAGCGGAATCGAACTGGCTTACGAGGATGTCAAGGCTGGAAGGGTGTATTACGCGAAAGATGGATCAGATCTTATTCGTCAATGTTTAGATAATTGAATCCCATGTACGATGTTATCTTTACTAACCAGTTTAAGCATGCTGTGAAACGTTGCGCCAAACGCGGACTTGATGTTTCAAAGATTGCGGTAATTGTGGATATTCTAAGAGAAAATGGTTCATTACCGCAGAGTTATAATCCACATAAACTTTCGGGCTATAGAGGCAACAACACTTGGGAGTGTCACATTGAGCCAGACTGGTTGTTAATCTGGGAACAAAACAACACTCAACTTACACTTTTGATGCTCAACACAGGCACCCACTCCGATTTGTTTTGAGTGATTTCTCTTTCTTTTAGAAAATAATCGTGCCATTTTGTCAGTTTTTCGTATTTTTGCCGTTTCGTAAATGCGAAATTTGAGCAAACTGCGAGACGCAGTTTGTGACAATGAATTGAAAATTAAATAATTAAAATAAGATGAAGATTTCTTATAACTGGTTGAAACAATATGTCAACTGCGATTATCCGGCTGAGAAGGTCAGCGAACTGCTGACTTCGACGGGCCTTGAAGTGGAAGACCTCGAGCGTTTTGAGTCGGTGAAAGGCGCCTTGAAAGGCGTCGTCGTGGGCAAGGTGCTTACCTGCATCAATCACCCCAACTCCGACCACCTGCACATCACCACCGTCGACGTGGGTGGTGAAGAGCCCTTGCACATCGTGTGCGGCGCACCCAATGTGGCTGCAGGACAAAAGGTGCTCGTGGCCACCATCAACACCGAACTTTGGATTGGCGACGAACATATCACCATCAAGAAAGGCAAGATCCGTGGCGAGGTTTCGGAAGGCATGATCTGCGCTGAAGACGAACTGCAACTCGGCACCTCGCACGAAGGCATCATGGTGCTGCCCGACGACTATGAAGTGGGCAAGCCCGCTTCGTTCTATTTCCCTGTGGAAGAGGACTATACCATCGAAATCGGCCTCACCGCCAACCGCAGCGACGCCACCTCGCACATCGGCTCGGCCCGCGACCTCGTGGCCGCCCTTAACCAGCGCGAGAACACCACGAAATACCACCTCATCCGCCCCTCGGTTGATGACTTCAAGGTGGAAAACCATAACCTCGACATCGATGTCATAGTGGAAGACACACAGGCTTGCCCGCGTTATTCGGGCGTGACCGTCAGCGGCGTAAAAGTCGGTGAGTCGCCGGCTTGGCTGAAGAACCGCCTCGCCGCCGTGGGCATCCGCAGCATCAACAACATCGTCGACATCACCAACTACGTGCTGATGGAAGTCGGCCAACCCATGCATGCCTTCGACGCCGACAAGATCACTGGCAAAAAAGTCGTGGTGAAATGCCTGCCCGAAGGCACGCCTTTCGTCACCCTCGACGGCGTGGAGCGCAAGCTCAACAGCCGTAACCTGATGATTTGCAACGCCGAAGAGCCCATGTGCATCGCCGGTGTGTTTGGCGGACAAAAGTCGGGCGTGACCA
>JAEEGK010011875.1_pt1 | contig 19842 bp, 12 predicted proteins | sample 8958771 | NCBI WGS metagenome assembly JAEEGK01 (sample SAMN16246547, study PRJNA631951) | gut metagenome | biome: gut microbiome; feature: rumen; material: SC-attached | host: Bos | place: Iran: Karaj | collected 2018-10
AGGGATGGGATACAGGTAATCGCGTTCCGGGTCGAAGGAGAAGGTATAGGTGGGATTGGGCTTTACGCAGCCCTTGCTCCCTTCGCTCAGCGTAATGTCGCTGCCAATCTTATAGACAAAGGTGGCTTCCGTGGAAGGTTTTGATCCGGTATAAAGGACGATGTCCACCTTTCCGTCGTTGTCCCAGTCGTATTCGCCGGCGCCCGGGAAATACATCCCGTACAGCCCCTTGGTAATCCTGTACCCCGCGGCCCAGCGGAGAAGGTCCGCATAACGGAGACCCTCGAAGGCGAGTTCCACCACCCTTTCGCGGCGGATTTCCAGGATGACGCCCTTGTTGTCCCCGCTCACGTTGGGATAGCCGGTATCTTCCGACGTCAGGTACGAATCCGGGTGATCGTTGGCATCCGTCATGGAAAGGTCCGGCATACCGGCCCGCCGGCGCAGGAGATTCACGCTCTTATCCAAATCCTGCTGGGAAAGGGTGCCCAGTTCCGCCTTGGCTTCCGCGAAGTTCAGATAGACTTCGGCCAGCCGTATCACCGGCATGTCGTTGTAGGAATTGCTGCGGATATTGTTCAACACCACGTTGTCCGACGGCATGACGAACTTGTTAATGGAGTAACCCGTGAGGGAAACGTCCATGTCGCAGAATTTCGCCCGGGTGGTGGAAAGGGTGGTGTAATTGTACCCGGGGATGCGAATGGTCTGGTGCAGACGCGGGTCGCGTCCCCTCACCTGATCCGCGAAAGATTTTGTGCTCCAGCCGGCGACGGAGGAGAAACGGGTACCGTTGGCCATCAGGTAGTGGTCGATGAATCCCTTTGTGGGACTGTTCCTGCCGCAGACCGACAGAAGGGCCGTCCCGCTGGCATTGTGGAAAACCTTGTTGGCGTAATCGTAGTCGATGGAGAGGATGAACTCCCCGGCATCGGCCTCATACTGCGCGAACAGGTTCTGATAGTCGTAATCCGGATGGCCTGTGGTGTAGAGATGGTGAGGCCCCAGGACCATCAGTTCTTCGGCGGCGTCGGCGGCCAGCTGGAGATAATACTCCGCCGGTTTGGCATCGGCCGGCAGGGTCCAAAGGGTGATGTCTCCCTCATGGTACTTGCGGTAGGTTCCCTCGAACAGGCAGAAACGGGATTTCAAAGCCAGTGCCGCCCATTTGGTGGCCCGGTATGTCTTGCCCTTGGGATAGGATTCCGGAAGCCCGGCAATGGCTTTGTCAATGTCCTCGATCATGCGCGCCATCACGTAATCCCGGTTGTCGCGGGGTTTGTAAAGGACATCGTTTTCGTTGGATGCCAGTTCGTGGTCTATCCACGGAACGTCGCCGAAACGCCGCACCTTGTCGAAATAGAACCAGGCCCGGAAGAATTTGCACAAGGCGCCGTATTCCTTCCTGACGGCCTCATCCGGGCATCTGTCGAGATTTCCCAGGCAGGTGTTTATCTTGCGCAATACTGTCCAGGTCCACCCGCCGCCGGAAGCGGGCACGGTGCGGAAAGAGCCGTTCAGCAGGGTGTTGCTGGGATTGTTGCCTATCATAAGGTCGCTCTGCTCGTCGTAGGGGACATCCGGCAGGATAGAGGAATACAGCGAGTTGGTGAAGAGTTGCAGCTGGGTAGCATTCTCGAAGTAGGATTCCTCGGTGATGTTGTCGAGAGGATACTTGTTCAGCGCATCTTCGCAGGAGATGACGAGGGAAAGCGCCGCAACGGCCAGTATTATGTTGTAGATTCTTTTCATTTCGTCTCTCGTTTAGAATTGAATGTCAACTCCGAACATGAAAGTCTTCTGCCAGGGGTAGAAGGTACGGCCGCGTGACTCGTCCTCGCTGTGCATCATAGCCTCGGGATCAAGGTAGGAGCAATGGTCGAACATAGGAGACCAGCAGGTCAGGTTCTCGCCGGAGAAATAGACCCGGACTTTCTCGAGTCCGGCAATCTTCGTGATCTTTGCCGGGAGGGTGTAGCCGACGGTCAGGTTCTTCAGGCGCAGGTAGCGGCAGTTCTGGAGATACCTCGAATTAGTGCGGTTGAGGTAACCTCCCGAAATCTCGGCAATATAGCCCCGGGCACGGGGGAAGTAGGCGTCGGTGTTGTTGTAGTCCCAGACATCTTTGAGAAAGTCGCGCCTGATGAAAGACTGCATCGAATTGGAGTACGGACCCCAGAACGGGAAACACCAGCGTCCTGGATACCAGTAGTGGTCGCCGGTGCCCTGGAAGAAGGCGCTGACGTCGAATCCCATCCAGTCCGCGGAGAATGTGGCGCCGTAGGACAGGCTAGGCAGGCTGTTGCCGAGAATCCGGCGATCTCCCGGATCATCAGCCGTGTTGGCGCCTATTCCGATGGCCTGGTCGTCGTCGAGGTCCTCGTATTTGAGGTCACCGGCCTTCCAGCCGGATCCCATGCCGGCGGTAATGTAGCTCAAGTCCACCAGGGCTGCATATTCCTGGGCCTCGTCGTCGGTGGCGAAGAGGTCATTGGCCCTGAAGCCCCAGATATCCCCGATGCGCTGACCCACATAATAATCGTTGAGAAGCTTGGACGGGTTGTTGTCGTACTTGGTGATGTGGGAATCGTAATTGCTTATGTTGGCGGATATTCCGTAGCCGAACGGCTTCCCTGCCAGTTTGAACTGGTCGCGCCAGCCGATGGAGAATTCGTAGCCGCGCGTGCGCAGGTTGGCTGAGTTCTGCTTGGGAGCGCCGGCGCCGTAGAGGGCCGGGAGGGCGTCTCCGGCAACCAGCATGCCTAAAGTGTTGCGGATGTATGCCTCCCCTGTGAACTGGAGGCGGTCCTGGAACAGGCCGGCGTCAAGGCCCACATTGTACTGCCGAACTGTCTCCCAGGTCAGGTCGCCGGCATTGGGAGCGGAAATCGACGCCGTCCTGGCCAGCGCACCTTCGCCGAACATATAATTGGAGTCAGCAACCGAAATCTTTCGTATGTAGGCGTAATTGCTTACCACCTGGTTGCCCAGGGAGCTCAGCGAGGCCCGCAGTTTGAGGTTATTGACAACACTCTTGGCAGGTGCGAAGAACGGCTCCTCGCTGATGCGCCAGCCCGCTGACACAGAAGGGAAAAAGCCCCAGCGGTGACCGTTGGCGAAGCGGGAAGAGCCGTCGTAGCGTCCGGAGATCTCCAGCAGGTAGCGGCCCTTGTAGTCGTAGTTCACCCTTCCGAAGAAGCCCATCAGGGCATATTCGCTCTGCTCGCCGTCTATATACTGTTTGGACGAGCCGTCTACGTCGGTGCCGGCAAGCGACAGGTCGTTGAGCGTGTCGGAAATCAGGTAATAGGCAATAGCCTCCAGGTACTGGGAGTACTGGGTCTCATAGTTACCGCCGGCGACAGCTGTCAGGTGATGGCCCCCGAAAGTGTCTTCGTAGGTGGCGAAGAGGTTGGCGGACTTGTAGTCGTAGGTGCGCGCCCTCTCGTCGAGCTGGTTGGTGCCAACGCCGGTAGTCCTGAGAACAGGCTGTTCGTCCGGATACTGCTTGTAGGTGAAGCTGGTCTGGCGGCAAGTGTCGTGGTTGCGGCGCTTGCGGAAAGTGAAATTGCCGGTGAGCCGGAGCTGCCTGAACGGAGTGATGTTGAGCTCCGTGGTGTTGGAAAAGTCGGTCCTGCGCTCGATGTGCTTGTCCTTATTCTCAAACAGCTTGATATGCACTGCATTGGCAACGGCATAGCTGCTCACGAAGTACTGGGAATAATAAACCCACGAGCCGTCAGGGTTCTGGAGAGGGAAGCACGGAATGGCGTGGGCCGTGATCATGGACAATACCCGGTCCATATTGCTTGTGCCTATGCCCAGGAAGCTGTATTTCTGGTCGTAGTAGGATGTGTTGTTGGAAATCGTCGCCCACTTGTTGATGCGGCCCTCGAAGCGGGCGCGGAGCTGGTATTTGTCCACGATATCCGGATTCACTTTCACTATGCCCTGCTGCCTATCCCACATTCCCGACACGAAGTACTTGAAATTCTTTCCTCCGCCGGTCACGGATATGCTCTGCTGCTGGGCAGGGTTGCGGTCGGAGAACAGGGTATGGTACCAGTCGGTGTTGGCGTAGTACTTCCACTGCTTGATGCCGCCGACGGTCTCTTCCACCACCCAGGGGCGGGCGGGGTTCTCCGTGACGTCGTTCACCCTCTCAAGCAGTTCGTTCATGTCGTTGTCGTTGTATTTGAGGTACTGCTCGCCTGGGTACCGCGCCTCCCAGAATTTGTTGATGGTATAGACGCTCCAGTAGCCGCGGGTTTCGAAATCGGTGCTGGTGGTGGGCGCCTGCCAGCCCCAGCGACCGCTGTACCGCACGGTGGCTTTGTCGCCGGAATCGCTGCCGGACTTGGTGGTCACGAGTATCACTCCAAATGCCGCGCGTGCTCCATAGACGGCTGCTGCTGCGCCGTCCTTGATCACGGAGATGCTCTCGATATCCTGCGAGTTTACGCGGCTCAGGTCGCCTTCCGCCCCGTCGATCAGCACCATAGGGCTCGCTCCGTTTATGGATGTATAGCCACGGATATTGATGTCCGGGGTGTCGTTCATGATACCGGAAGAAGAGGTGATATTGAGTCCGGGGACCGCGCCCTGCAGCATACTAGTCACGTCGTGGGCGGTTCGGTTCTGCAGCTCGTCACCCTTGACCGCAGTCACGGCGCCGGTGAGGTTGACCTTCTTCTGGGTGCCGTAACCCACGACCACGGTTTCCTCAAGCATCAGCTTGTCGTCGGCCAGAGTCACTTCCACTGTGGTCCTGTCGGCGGGCACGGCTACCGAAGTCGCAGTGTAGCCAAGGCAGGAGACATCCAGGGTGACTGCACCGTCCTTGACGGGAAGCGACCAGCTGCCGTCGATGTCGGTGACGGTGCCGCTGGTCGTGCCCCGGACCACAATGCCAGCCCCGGGTATGCCCTCGCCCGAGGAGTCCGTGACCTTGCCGGTCAGTGTCCGCTGCGCCGTTGCCGCGAAGGAGAAGGCAAGGAGCAGAACGGCCGCCGACAGGGCGAATCTTGATATCTTCTTTAGCATAAGGTTATTATTCAAAACTTGATTGTTCCTTGATTGTCATCCGGCATCTCTTCCATCGGAGCGTCGGAAGCTTCCGGCATAGTCTCCGTCCGGGCGCTTATGGCCATTTCCGGCCGGGGCTGCTTGATGCAGCCGGACAGGAGTGGCACAGAGGCCAGTAGGAGCACTATGACTCTTTTGCGATTCATCCTACTGATAGTCAAAGACGAGGGTTGCCGTTATCGGCCAGTGGTCGGAGATATAGGTCACTCCTGCGTAGGCATAAGTATCAGTGCTGAAACTGCCGGGCTTGAGCCCATGTTTGGTGTTTTCGTAGAAGTATTTGTAGGCAATATGGTCGATATTGGTGCCATTGTCAGTCCATGAACTTCCGGAATAAGTCACCTTGAAATCGTTGCAGCTCGTGGGATACGCCGTCTTGCTGGTCTTTCCGTCCTGGTTTCGCGACCAGTACCAATTCTTCAGGCGTGAATCACCTTTTTCGTCAAACAGGTTGGTGGTAGTGGCATTCAGGTCGCCGACGATTATCATCGGGAGATTCTCAGAATTGATCGCAGAAATCTGGTCATAAAGAATTGTGCACTCGGCCTTGCGGGCAGCATAGGCTGCGTCGGTGTAATGGGCGGTGAAATGGGTATTGAAGAAATAGAACACGTAACCGTTTTCATTCCATCGAAACTTGATCCAGGCGCAGTTATGGCCGTCGTCCGAACCGACGGAAGACGGATTGTCCGACAGCCAGAAGGTGCCCTTTTCAAGCACGGTGAACTTGGAAGTCTTGTAGAAAATCGCGTTGGAGGAGTCGGTGTTGTAGTCTTTCTTGTTCCACAAATAACCTTCAGAGCCGCTGGATTCCTTGCCGTACTCCGTTCCAAGGCCGTAGGCGGCATAGCCGAAAGTATTGTCAAGGATGTTTACCCTCTGGCGGTATTCGCATTCCTGAGTGCCGATAATATCGGGATTCTGGTTGTTGAAGAAAGCATAAACGCCTGGGCTGCGGACACTCCAGTAGTGGCTGCTGCCCCAGGAGGAATTGTCGTCGTTTTTCTGGCAAGCAATGTTGAAGGACCAGACAGTGAGTTCCGGCCTGCTGGACACGGACGGAGCCGGCATCGCGCCTTCGAAAGTGGTCACCTGGGAGCGTGTGATAGTGAAAATACCGCTGACTGCCTTGGTGGCAGAATTGTTGTTCGGAAGAACCGCCTTGATTGAGAAGCCGTCATATTCTGCAGGCGGGAGTACGAAATAAAACTCGGTGAATTCGCTGTCGGAGAGCTGGACGGGGCTTACGAAAGTCATTGCCACCGCCTTGTCGGCGTCGGATGAGCCGTCCATCAGCAGCGAATTGCCGCCCCTGGCACAATGGCCGGCGCCGCTTACGTAGCTGTTGAATGTGAGCTCCAGCCTGGAGACCTGGAAAGAACCCTTGAGCTTGAGGCGCATCACACCGCAGAGATTCCTCATCGAGAAAGTGCCGTCGAAAGCGCTCTTCGTGGCAGAGAGCATAGGATTTGTGCCGGGAGCGAAAGTGCCGGGAGTATATGGCACTTCTGCAGGCAGGGTATAATTGAAGGTGCTGGCACCATTGTATGTTGCCGAAGCGGGATAAGCGGCAAAATAGTTATCTGCCGAGGCTGGCTGCACACCGATGAAATTTCCGGTGCCGGTGCCAGCGCCGCTCAACAGGCGGAAAGTACTTCCTGTGGCACTGCCGGAAGAAAAGACGGTCATACAGTCCCCTTCGGTCCAGACCACGCTGGTGCCGTCCAGGGCAGTTTTGGTGGCGGATTCGGAGGACACAGTTACCTCTACGCACCCAGGGGCCTGGGGCTCCTCTTTGCCGCAAGACGAAGCAATCGCCAACGCTCCGGCCAGGAACAATAACATTTTGCCTTTCATAATGTATTTGTTTTTGTGTGTGCGCACACACTTTTTGCAAATTTATTTATTTTTTCTTTCACGACCAAGTATTTCAACAAAAAAATCCTGTCGCTATTTATCCGTGGAAAGATTCTTCTTTCCAGGATAAAGGTACAGGTCCTGTTCCACCCTGCCATCCGACAGCCGCACCCAGGTGCGGAAGCCGGGGTCGCCTGCCGTGAATTCAAACACGCGTGCCCCGTTCGGTTTGAGATCGTTATACACAGTGCTGCATCCGCTGAAACGTCCATAGATGAAGTAAAAACCTTGCCACAGCAGCACGAAGTCGTTGTTGTGGTCGTGGCCGGCGACCATCGCCTGTACATCCTCCATTTCCCTCATAGCCGTGTATTCGCCGGAGTTGAAATCCGGCACAGCCGGCTCCTCGCCCAGGTTTCCGACCATAAACCGCGCCTTCTTGCCGGAATCGTACAGCGCCTGACTATATTCCGGCACGGGAATGTGCTGAAAGACAATCGCGGGCACAGGCTTGCCTCCGTTCTGTTCCGCCAGAGCCCGGCTAGCCTTCCTGTACCATTCAATCTGGTCGTAGTGGACGTATCCCCAGCTCTTGATACCGGCAAGATAGTCACGGTTGCCGCTGTCTATCAGATAGAACACTCGCTCTACACCGGCAGGGCCCGACAGTGTGAGGATATCATTGGAGCAGCCGCTGATGCCCAGGTCGTCGGGAGTGTTGACGTTGCCGGGTATGCTACGGATCAGAGAGAAGATTTCCGTCCTGGAGAGGTCGAAATCGCTGTCGTGATTGCCCAGAGCCACGGCAAATGGGATTTTTCGGTCCACAAGGGGCTGCAGCAGCTCCCTTGCCGAAGCCTCGGCGGGAGCGCCGAAGACGACGTCCCCGGTGTGGATCACGAAGTCCGGCTTCTCTTCATCCAGCATCCGGATGACGTTGGCCAGGGCCCGCTCGGAACGGGAGTCTCCGGAAACGTAGTGGGTATCCGTAAGTTGCAGGATCTTGAACTTGCCGTCCGGCCTGTACCGCAGTTCGCAGGCCACACGGACTTCCTGCCCGTATGCAGGAATATAGGCCTCAAGTAAAAACACGGCCATGAAGATGGCGAGAATTGATAAACTGCCTTTCATCTTTATATAGTTCACTATGAATACAAATATAGCAAATAATCGCGTTATCAGCTCATCTTTATGTCATTTGAGATAATCCGGAGGGGGCACTCTTGCAGGATTCGGAATTTATTCCCATCTTTGCACTACTACAAGTCTGTGTGCCGTAGTTCTAGGAGGCTACAAAGCGAGTTTGGCTATATCGTGCTGAGCTCGCTTTGTGCGTTATAGGGGGCTCCGGCGGCTGGTAGGACTAAGCTTAAATTGTTTAAAACTAAAGGATTATGTTTAATTATCGACTCGATGACCCTCTCAATGCACGAATGTATTTCGACGATGCCCCCGTAGGGGTGCTCAATTCTCCGCAAATCCACCGCCCCCGGCGCGGTACGATCGGCCGGTATGTGAACATCCTGCTGGACGAATGGTTCAAGAAGATCCTCGGCGCTAGCAAGAACAAGGACATCCTCTTGAAGATCCTGCAGGAACTCATCCCCGAGCGTGAGATCGTGGACATTGAATACAACCGTAAGCCGGTCCGCAAACGCAACGTGTTCAAGGGCTGCCACGACGCCTTTTTCGACGTGGAGTGCGTCGACGGCTACGGGACGCGCTTCGTGGTGGAGATGCAGCGAGCATACCAGGAGCACTTCCACGACCGTGCGTTGTTCTATTCGACGTTTCCGCTGCAGGAGCAGGTGCTGGCGCGGGGGAAGGACGCGGATAAGGAGCCTGAGTCGCACGACCTTCACTTCGACTACCCGCCGGTGTACGTGGTGAGTTTCCTGAACTTCTCGTTCCACCCGTTCTCGGAGCGGATAGTGTACCGGTACGACCTCCGTGAGCGGGAGAGCGGCGAGCTGATGACGGACCGTGTGAACTTCATCTTCCTGGAGATGACGAACTACAAGCGGGGCTATAAGGAGCCCCATCCGGAAGACTCCTTCGCGGAAAAGCTCTCTTGGGCTTTCACGCACATGTCATCGCTGACGGAACGTCCCGTGGCGCTGATGGAGGAGGTCTTCGCGAAGATATTCGAAGCGTGCGAAGTACGCGCGCTGGATGCCGAAGAACGTAAAGAATATGGAAAAGATATGACAACACAGTGGGATATAGATGATAGAATCAATGGGGCTTATCTGAAAGGGGAAGCAGAAGGAGGGGCCTCGAGAGCGGCCAATATTGCAGCCAACTTGGTTAAAGCGCAAAAACTTACTCCTGAGGAAATTTCAGCCGCTACCGGGCTTTCCCTAGAGGAGATCGCCGATTGCGCCGAGAAACTGATCGCCGCCAGAGGATTCTGAACGAATATCGCCGGAAGTGTAATCAAGGCACTTCCGACGGTATTCATGGATTCTGAGCCGGGGCTCCGGCCAGATGCTGGGGCTACTCGATACCTGCCTGGGCGGAGGTGACAACAGACAGATTCAACTCCAGCTTTGTGGCGTCGTTAGTTCCATCTGTGCTGCTGTACAAGGTGTTTTTCTTGCCCATTACATACTTGTTGGCAATAGCGACCGTGGTTATGTTGTCAAGGACGGTTTCAGTTGCAGGATTGCCATTGTCTCCGGTGGCTACCTTGGTGGTGTTGACAATCATCAGGGGATTTGCAGCGGAACCTACTGTAACTTTATATGGCCAGCTGTCTTTTGAAAAGACTTCTCCTGCCACCAGCCCGCAGTATCCCCACTTGTTGTAGGTCTGAGCGTTAAGGACATCGCAGGCGACGACGCAGCCCTCGCAAATGGTTGCCTCCGCAGTGGCAGGAACAATCTTTCCAATCAAAGCCCCGAGGGATACTTCAATGTTCTGGATATTCCTCTTGGGTGTGCCGGGATAAGAGTTGAGGTTGCCGGTAGTGATAAGGCCGGTATTCGTATTGAATTTGAACACAGTCGAACCGGGTTTCAACTGGGAGATGATACCGCCGGTTGCCGTACTGCCGTTTGAACTGTAAACACTCACCGGGCCGTTGTTTGTACAATATGAAATCTCTTTCGGAGCGTCGGTATCACCGCAGATACCGCCTGAGTAATATATCACATTCTCACCGCTACCTCCGGTGGTGTTATAAATGATTCCGTCGTTTATGCAGTAGGTTATTGTACCGAGAGCGCTCCCGCAGATACCTCCTCCGCAGAATGTACCCTTGTCGGCAGTGTTTCCTCTGGAATCGACCTTGCCGGTGTTGCGGCAGTATGAAACGACAGCATTCTTGGAATTCAATAAGCCCACGATTCCACCGAAGTAAAGTGCGTGATTATTGTTGACATTATTCTGGTGGATTTTCGTATTGTTTGTAGTCCAGGTACCGTCATCGGCCTTGGTAATCACCATATCGCTGCTGTTCCCTACAAAACCAATAATGCCTCCGGCCGTAACGTCAGTATTCAAATCACCGAATGGACGTGTGTCGCCTGCCGAACTGGAGCAGCCCTTTATTGAAGAGCCATTTCGAATACAGCCGCCTGCAATGCCACCTATACAGGCTCTACAATTACTGGTAGACGTACTCTTGCCATATATTTTCATCGTATTGGTGCACTTGTTTATCGTGACATTTTTACCAACGACAGCGACGATGCCGCCAGTCAGGATACTCCAGTTGATTGACCCGAACTTGTCAGTGTCACGGGTGCTGACGGTTTCGTTGGATATTTCCTTGCTGCCGTTTGCAAGATTGTGGCAGTCCTCGATAAGCATTCCATCGCCCATCGTGTAGCCAATGACTCCGGCCACGTAAGGGACACCGGTACAGTAGTTATATACCTGTCCGTGATTTGTGCAACCGATAAGGTTTGAATTGCTTCCACCCCAACCTCCGACAACGCCTGCGATGGAGGAACCTTCGCCGGTGTCACAGGCAGACCGGTCATAAATATCTGCCCAGTTATGACAATCTGAAATAGTGACATTATTTCCGATCATCCCTGCAATTCCACCCAAACGATGTTTTACCGTCATTTCGGCAAGACCCGTAACAGGGACGAAATTGGTGACATTCTGAACGGAAGCCTTAGACTTTACGTATGCCACCAATCCGGCATAAGCCCATCCTGATGATACAGTTGAGATATTAATTGCGCTGGTGCCATCAGCAGAAGTACCATTCGAGGATCCGAAAACCACATTCTTGAGCACAGCGGCAGCATTACCATCACCAAGGTCTGCGATAAAGCCGACCTTCTGCGCATCAGAAGAAATCGTGAAATTGTAAATCTTATGTCCCTGGCCGTCGAAAATGCCCAGGAACGTCGGAACGGGCGTCCAGGCGTAGCCGCCGAGGTTGATGTCTGCGCCGAGTTTGACCTCATCACCCGCCGCGTAAGCTCCGTGACTGGCCAGGCGGCGCCACGTCTTGAGCTGGGCGGCGGTCGTGATCACGGGAGGGCAGAAAGAGGAGTCGTCAACCGTAGAAAGGTCCTGTCCGCCGTTACGGGCAATGGACTGGACATTTGAATTGGTCTTTATGGACTTGGCGCCCTCCACATCGGTCAGGATAACCGAATAACCACCTTCAAACTCCGTGGGCCAGATAGCGATGTAGTACTCACCGGCCGGGAAAGCGGAAGGATCCGCATCAGCAGTGGCCTTGTAGGTCAGAGTCACCTGCTTTCCACCAGCGTTAGTGAGGTCCACTCTCGGAGCGCCCTCTCCGTCATAGTAGAAATGATTGGTACCCGAGATTATCTCATTGTTATTGCCCCTCACCGTGACAGCGGCAATATTGCTCTTCTCCAGCTTGACCTTCAGCAGGGCAAACTGGTTCTCGAAGGCCAGGTCGGTGGTCCCGGTGGCCACTGCCGTAGAAACCAATGACTCGGAATCCACGCTGTGGCTGCCAATAATTGTCTGTGAACCGTGAATTGTAATACTGAACCGCTGATTCTCAGTATTGATATTGCCCGCTGCGCTGAAAGGTGCCACGGCAAGATACGAACCTGGCGGAGCCGCACTGCCGGAGAATTCCGCACCCTTGCCGGAGGGCGAAAGTGCAGAGACCGAGAACTCATTCAGGGCGGTCCCGTCAAAAATCGCAATCTTATCCGAATCCTCCCAGAGGATGAAATCGTCGGCTATGTCAGATTTGGTGCCCAGATCTTCCAGGCTGGCCTTAAAGGTCATAGGGACGAGATTGGTCTGTGCTTCAGGACCATCCTGAGGCTCCACGACTTCGGTCTGGATCTCCTTATTGCAGGAGGCAAGGGCCAGAAGACCGGCCAGTAAAATAAACAAATGCTTTTTCATGGCTGATCCTCCTGTTTAGTCTTCTGCATCCCAGCCGCCGGTCATACTGTTGATGTTCACCGGCCCGCGGGAGTTGGTGTCACTGTTCACGCAAATCCTGCTGCCTTGCATCAGCACAATGGTTTTGCAAGTTGGAGGAAGATAGCCGCCTCCGAAAGTAATATACTCTTTCATAATATATTGATAATTAATTATTATCCGTCTTGTGTGCGCACACACCGAAAACTGTTTTATACTTATTTGACGCTTTGCTGTTTTTGTCAGTTAATCCCCGCCTGCGCAGGTGTCGCAATTGAGAAGTTGAAATCCACTATTCCGGTGTTGCTGCTGCCGGCTGAGGCGTCGTAGAGTTTGCTCTCCGTTCCCATCAGCCACTTCCTTGCATTTGCCTCACTGTCAATAACATCTCCAGGGGTAATCTCAGCCGGATTGGCGTTGGAGCCGTATTCGATCCGGGAAGTATTGACAATCAACACTGGGTCGGAAGCCGTTCCGAACACTAGCTTGAAGGTAGTGCTGGAAGTGCTTTTGGTCTGGCCGGCGATAATTCCGGTCCAACCGTCCTTGGAAGCGCTCTGGTTGCTCAGGACGCAGTTGACGACACACCCGGTCACATTATCGGTGACATCAGCCTTGGGAGCAAGCACTTCGCCGAAAAGACCGCCTTTGTAGTAATCCTTGTTCTGGTAATAGACAGGCTCCCCTGCCGTGTTGCCAGAGGCGTTTGAATAAATGTTCCCTGTGGTCACAAGACAGTTGCTGATGCAGCCGCGCACCTCGGTCTTATCCGGCTGGAACACAGCCAGAATACCTCCTACACGCGTGCTGCCACTGGAATTATAGCCGCTTAACGCCCCATTGTTGACACAACGCAGGACACTTGCCGGATACTTGCTCTTGGATCCAGCTATTCCGCCGAAATAAGCGATGAGATCTCCATCACGAGCAATCATGAAGCCGTTGTTGATACAGTCTCTGATGGTGCCAGAATCAGCGCAGCAGATACCTCCGGCATAGAATTCCCGCTTTGTGGATGTCTGGGCGTCCGATCCGATGATACGGCCCTCGTTGATGCAGAACTCAATCACGGAAGAGGCCTGCTTTTCAATCAAACCTGCAATGCCGCCAATATACATATTGCTGCCGTGGTCACGGCGCTGGAAGAACTGTCCGCTGTTGGTCGTGGGCGTGCCGTCATCAGCCTTCGTGATGGTGATGGCACCACGGGAATAGCCCAGGATACCTCCGGCGGCAATGTACGATGCAAACGGTTTCGCGTCTGCATACATATACTCGGCTGTGTTGGAGCATCCTTTGATCACGCTGCCGTTCTTGGTCGTAGCACCGACAATTCCGCCGAAGCACACGTCGTAAGCACTGTTGGTCTCACCGCGGTTGTACAGGACAGCGGTATTGGAGCACTTGTTGACAGTGGTGGTGTTGCCCATGAGACCGATGATTCCGCCTACGCTGATATCCCAGTTGCCCTTCGTGCTGCCGACGCTTGCGGCGTAGTTATTGATCTTTCCGGCATTCACGCACTCGTCCACAAGCAGGCCGGTGCCGCTGGATTTTGCCACGATGCCGCCGATGCAGGAGACACCTGTGCAATAATTGCTAACGACTCCGTTGTTGGTGCAGTACAGCACCTTCACGTCCGTGTTGCCGGTCTGCCCAAGGATGCCTCCGACAGCTGAATCTTCAGTCGTTTCGCAAGCGGAATTGGACGAGACGTCGGCATAGTTGACACAGGACTCGAAGGTGGCGTTGTCACCGGCCGAACCGGCAATGCCGCCTATGGCGTGCTTCGTGGTCACTGATGCAGCTGCGCCGACGGGGACGAAAGTGGATACGTTCTGGATCAGGCTGTTCTTGTGGGCGTATCCGACAAGACCGGCGTATGCCCAGGAACTGGAAGAATCAATGGACAGCAAGATGGAACTGGAGCCGTCCGGTGTGGAACCGTCGGCGGAGCCGAAAACCACGTTCTTGAGCACGGCAGCCTGTCCGCTTGACGAACCGAGGGTGCGAATAAAGCCGACGCGGTTGTCGGAGGGATTGCTCACCGTGAAATTATAAATCTTGTGCCCCTGGCCATCGAAGATGCCAAGGAAGGTCGGGACGGGCGTCCAGGCGTAGCCGCCAAGGTCGATGTCGGCGCCGAGCCTGACTTCGTCGCCCTCAGCATAAAGGCCGGCAGCGGCTAGTTTGCGCCAGGTTTTGAGCTGGGCGGCAGTCATAATCACCGGAGGGCAGACAGTGCCGTCGTCAACGGTGGAAAGGTTCTGGCCGCCGTTGCGCACCAGGACCTGCTCGGTGGACTTGGTCTTGATCGCCTTGCCGCCGTCGTTAGTGGAGACCACGATGCTGTAGCCGGACGGGAAGGTATTGGGCCAGAGGGCAATGTAGTACTCGCCGGCCGGGAACTCAGATTCGGAAGCACCTTCAGAGGCTTTATAGACGAGCTTGATCTGGTAGCCGGCTGCGTTGGAATAATCCATTCGGGGAGCACCGTCGCCTGCATAATAAAAATGATTGGTGCCGTAGACACTCTCGCTGGTATTTCCTATAAGGGTAACGGCCGTGACATCACTGCGGGTTATTTTCACCTTCATAAGCGAGAACTGGTTGGTGAATACGAGCGTGCCCGCACCGTCGTCGACTGCAGTGGAGACAAGGGCGCCAGGATCGACGCAGTGGTCGCCGATGATGGTCTGGGTGCCGGGAATCTTGACACTAAGGCGGTTGTTCTCGATGCTGATATTGGTTGCCGCAGAATACGGAGCGACGGCATAGTATGTGGAAGCCGTTGCAGCAGAGCCCGAGAAACTGGCAGTATGGCCGTCCGAAGAGATGTCGGAAGCCTCGAACTTATTGAACTGAGCCCCGTCGAAAACGGCGATGGCATCACCTGCTTCCCAGATGACGAAGTTGCCGTCTATGTCGGCCTTGGTCTGCAGGTTCTCCGGGCAGGCCCTAAACGTCATCCGGACAAGCTCAGCCACCGGGGCACCGTCGGGAACGGCTGAATCCACAGAAATTTCCTTATTGCAGGAAACCACGGCAAGCAAAGCCGCAAAACAATAAAGGTACTTATTCATAACCAGTTTCATCTTTTATTCAACATAATCCCAATCGCCGTAGGCATCCGTCAGGTTGTCTATTCCACGATCTGAAGACGTGTAACTCTGGCAAAGCAGACTCTCCTGCCCGGCAGCAATATCCTCGCAAAGAGGCGCCATATAAATGTGTCGTATCATATACCTAATCGTTGGGGTCCCAGTCTCCGTATGCATCCTGCAAAGGATCGAAGGGCCTTTCACCATTGAAATAACTTTGGCACAACAACATAAGTTGCTCGATGCCACTGACTTCACACACTGGAGGTGAATACACGAGTCGAACCATAATTATTCTTTATTTTAGTGTGTGTGCGCACACACTATTTGCAAAGGTAAAAACTTTTTCGTTATAATCAATACGTAGCGCTGAATTTTTAACAGTTCTCCTGCAGGGATGCAAGATTCTCTCGGAACACAATGTCTATGGGCAGGAACTGCCTCATATTCTTGTCGGGGGCGCCATAGAGCAGGAAATGCAGCAGAGACTCCACTGCAGCGAAGCCCTGCCGGTCCGGATGCTGGTTGATGAGGAAATCAATTGTGCCTTCATTAACGCAGCGGGCATTACCGGCGGTCACGTCGAAACCACCTACCACGATTCCGTTGCGCCCGGAGTCTTTCAGGGCGTCAGCCACAAGGTAGCCTGCGGAAATCACGACAGCTATGCCTCCGACCTCGGGATTGGCCTGCAGGAAAGAATCGATTTCCTTATCCACATCGGACGCCCGCTCGGTGGAAAAGAATCCTTCCTTGAGTATCCGTCCCGGGACACGGCCCTCAAAATAAGACCGGAAAGCTTCCAGACGTGAAGCGGAGTTGTTGGAAATCTGCGTTCCGATTCGTTTTGGGAGCAGGACGGCGAGTTCCTTTCCGACCGGGGTGAGTCCGTCCATCAGTCGGGCGAGCAGGCGGCCGCAAGTATCCTGGTCCACCATAAAGGAAGCGATGGGATTGGTCCCCGAAACCTTACCGTCCACGAAAATGTACGGGACGCCCCTGCCGTCAAGCTGAGCACAGAGTTCCCTGGTCTCTTCGGTGAAGGTCGTGCCAAGTATGACCGCAGAGCACTGCTTGGATGCTATTGAGCCGAAAACCTCACGGCAGGACAGGGAATTAAACTGGTCGAAAAAACAATATTCGCTTCTGATGGAGATATCGCCATACTCGAGGAAGGCCTTGTCGAGGCCGGATTTAATTAGATCCCAGTACTCCCCTTCCGCGGAGGAAGGAATGGAAATTACGATATGCAGCGACTTCCGAGTCTTCTTAAAGGCCACGGCCGAGGTATGGAGATTATATTTATACGACTGGGAATCAAGCACGGCCCGGATTGCGGCGAGAGCCTTCTCAGAGACACGTCCACGGTTATGGAGCACACGGTCCACGGTGCCGGCCGACACTCCGGCAAGCTCTGCTATCTGTTTGATGGTTAACTGTTGCTGCATATTTGCAAAGTTATGAAAAAAATATGTTTCTACCCTATTGCGATTTGGTTTTTTACTTTTTTTCTCTACCTTTGTGTGCGGACACACAACAAAAAGGAAATGAAGGAAATCAAAGGAAAAGTGGCTGTCGTGACCGGTGGCTCGCGCGATATCGGACGTGCAGTTTCTATGAAACTGGCCAGCGAAGGAGCACGTGTATGCATCAATTACTGCCACGATAAAGCCAAGGCGGAAGAGACCCTCGAAGCAATTCTCAGCGCAGGGGGAGAAGCCATAATATGCCAGGCGGACGTGACCAGGGCGGACGAAGTGGAAGCCTTGTTCGCAACGGCAGCCCGGGCATTCGGCGGGAGCATCGACATACTTGTCAACAATGCCGGCGGCATAGTGGGACGCAGGAGCATCGAAGAGCAGGATGAAGAATGGTACCACAAAGTCCTGGACCTTAATTTCAAGAGCTGCTGGCTCTGCACGCGCGAAGTCCTGAAATATATGGGCGGGGGCGGCGCAATCGTGAACATCTCCTCCCAGGCCGCGCGCGACGGAGGCGGCCCCGGATCATCCATCTATGCCTGCGGCAAGGCCGCCATGCTGTGCCACACCAGGGCAATGGCAAAGGAACTCGGCCCCCGGGGCATACGCGTCAACGCCGTCTGCCCCGGAATGATAAACACATACTTCCACGACACATTCACCGCGCCCGCCAACCGGGAGGCACTGCACCGCAGCGCCCCTCTCCGCCGCGAGGGTGAAGCTTCGGAGGTGGCCGGCCTGGTGTGCTTTCTGGCAAGCGGAGAATCCGAATACGTCACAGGCACGGGAATTGATATAAACGGAGGTTGCCTGTTCTCCTGATGAAGAAATTGATTAAGAATATATTACGCTGGATTGCAATGGTAGGGCCCGGGCTGTTTTGTCTGGGCTTTACCATAGGTACGGGAAGCGTGACCTCGATGGTCAAGTCCGGCAGTATGTATGGCACTCAGCTGTTATGGGTGCTTGCCATAAGCGCCTTCTTCACCTGGGTGATGACCGAAGCCTACGGACGCTTCGGCATCGCCACCGGCGACACCGCAATCCACGGAGTGAAGAACCGGCTCCGGGGAGGAAAGGTGTGGGCAGCCGTACTGGTCTGCGGCCTCGTTGTAAGCCAGTGGATAAGTCTTTCCAGCATACTGAACATCACCTCAAACGCCGTGGCCGAAGTGCTGTACCTCTGCATCCCGGGGCTTTCCCAGAAAGCAGGCTACTGGATAGTTCTGGGCTTCGCCGTGCTCATCGCCGGCACGGTATGGGTGGTCCTGAACCGGGGCAACTACGGCACGTTCGAGAAAATCCTGTCGGTCCTGGTGACCCTGATGGGCCTCGCTTTCATCCTGTCGATGTTCATCGAATTACCGGCTCCGGGCACAATTGCCCGCGGCTTCATTCCCTCAGTTCCCGACAGCCCGGACGCACGCCTCTTCATAGCGGCATTTGTGGGCACTACCATGTCATCCCCCACTTTCGTGATCCGTCCTATGATAATCAAGAGCAAGGGATGGAAAACCGGAGACGGCCGCCTGCAGCGGAGGGACGCAATCGTGAGCGCTGCTCTTACATTCATAATCAGCGCATCCATAATGATTTGCGCTGCCGGCGTACTCTTCACGCGCGGCATCACCGTAGAAAAGGTTCTGGACATGATCTACGTGCTCGAACCCATCGCCGGGCGCTTTGCAGTGGCCCTGTTCGTGACCGGGCTGCTCAGCGCCGGCCTGTCGTCCATCTTCCCCATCATGATGCTGGCTCCCGAACTCATCAGCGACTACCGCGACGGGCAGATGCAGACCGGCACTCCTTTGTTCAAGATCCTCACCGGCATCGCGGCGCTGGCCGGGCTCACCATTCCCATACTCGGCAAGAGCCCCGTGATCACGCAGATAGCGTCCCAGGTCACGCTGGTGTTCGTGCTGCCGCTGGTCATACTGCTGATGATCATACTCCTGCGCAAGCGCAGCGTGATGGGAGACAAGCGTCCCGGGCTGACGTTCACCTTGCTGATGTGCCTTGCGCTCGTATTTGCCTGCATAGTTTCATACACCGGCGTCGTTGCGCTGGGCAAACTTCTCTAGAAATGAACAATTCTCCGAAATACGCCCTTCTGGTGCCCACCAGCATGGGTGTGCGTCTCACGCCGGCGGACGGGCAGCCAGCCCATTCGGCCACCCGTTTCGACCTGCAGGTCACCAGCGCAGAGACCAACGCCGCCAGCGTCGTCTCTTATCTTGGAATGCCCGTAAAGGTGCTCACTGCGCTGGTGCAGGGGCATCCGTTTGCCTCCCGGATACGCTCCGACCTGCGCGGTCGCGGGATGGACGTCGAGGCGGTGGAACTCGCGCAGGAAGGCCCCTGGGGCTGGCGGCACCAGATCAACATTGCCGACTGCGGTGCCGGCCCGCGCGGGCCAAGGGTGTGGAACGACAGGGCGGGAGAAGCCGGCAGGGCACTGAAAGCCGGAGACTTCAATCTTGAAAAGATTTTTCTGTGGGAAGGCGTGCGGATGATGCACCTGAGCGGACTTGTGGCGGCAATCGCGCCGGATTTCTGCCTTGAACTCACCGAAAAGGCGCGCAGTTGCGGCTGCACCGTGAGTTTCGACCTCAACTATAGGGCCTCGTTCTGGCAGGGGCAGGAACAGCGGCTGAGGGAGGTTTTCACCCGGATAGCGTCCCAAGCCGGGGTGCTCATCGGCAACGAAGAGGATTTCCAGTTGTGCCTGGGAATCGACGGTCCGCAGACTGGGGGCCTCGGCCTGGCCGGTAAGACCGAGGCGTTCAAATCCATGCTAGGACTCATCAGGAAGCGCTTTCCCGATGCCCGTATAGTGGCCACCACGCTGAGGGAAGTACTGGATGCCGGCACGCATCTCTGGGGCGCCATAGTATCGGACGGCACTGACACCGCGGTGATAGAGCCGAGGATGATCCACGTCC
>JAEEGK010011880.1_pt1 | contig 19838 bp, 17 predicted proteins | sample 8958771 | NCBI WGS metagenome assembly JAEEGK01 (sample SAMN16246547, study PRJNA631951) | gut metagenome | biome: gut microbiome; feature: rumen; material: SC-attached | host: Bos | place: Iran: Karaj | collected 2018-10
TTTGAATAGGTTATTCCTGAGTTTTTTTTTTTTTTTATTTTTTGTTTTTTTTTTTTTGTATTTTTTTTTTTTTTTTTTTTTTTTTTGAAGGAGTTTTTTTTTTTTTTTTTTTTTTTTTTTTTTTCCTAAATATAATAAAATATTATATTGAGTTTTATTTCTAGAATTACAAATAGAAATATGATTTGATAATTATTGCTTTTATATGTTAATTAATTTATTTATAATCATTTAAGGTATGAATATTATTATTGAAGGAATTATAATTTACACTTTCTTTTCTTTTTTTCTTATTTTTTTCATTTTGTTCCCCAAATGAATTAATTTCCAGAAAATCCTTTTTTTCAATTTTTTTATTTTGAGTTTTATTTTGATTTTTATTTTTATTTTGACTTTTATTCTTACTTTTACTTTGACTTTTTTTCTTCTCATTTCTTTTTTCTTTCAATTTCTTTTTCTTCAATTCTTTTTCTTTTTTTTCCTCTTCTTCAGTAGGAGAAATCCTAATAAAAGTCCCACCACATTCTTTTTGATGTTTCATAAACCATTTATCAGCTTTTTGTGGAGGTCTATTCATTTGTCTTCTAACATAACCATAATAAGGTTTTTTGTTTCTACAAATTCCATTACATCTCCAAACATATTTTGCATAATAACTAACTTCATCTAAAAATTTATGATAAACTGAAACATTAAATCCAGTTTCTTTATTTATTTCATTCATTTTTTCTTTAAAATATTTCCCATGACCACTTAAATCATCACTCATATCATATTTTTTTATAAAACAATAAGCATGAATCATTTCATGAAGAAGTGTTTCTTTAACTTCTGTAATAGTTCTAAATTTTAAAAGTGACTCACTTAATCTTATTGTTGGTACTCCTTTATAAACACTAAATACTCCTGCACAAGATGTCATTTTCGATGACCATGAAAGACTAATACATCCTAATAAATTTTCAAAAAATATTTCATTGTATATTTGGAAATATTCATATAAATCAAATGTTTCTTCTTCACTTTTTTCATTTTCATAATATGAAAAATCAGAATTAAAATTATAGTCTAAGTAATTGTCAGATATATTATTATTATTATTGTTTAATATTGGTTCAGATATTGTTTTTGTTTTTACATTTATTGTTTTAGTAGTCATTTGAATTTGAATTGAAAAAAAAATTATTTACTTATATGAATTATTTCAAAGAATAAAAAAAAAATAAAATAATGAATGATTTAAAAGAAAGTTTAACAATAGATTATGAAAATCCAAGAATTTCAGGAAGAAAATCAATTGGATTAGAATATTCACAAAATGGAGAATATAATACATTAAATGAACCTATTTACATATCTTTTGTATTATAAAATTTTATAACTACAAAAAGAAAAGAGAATTTGTTAGAATATGTTATAAAACTCAATATGCAATAATTCCAAGATGTTCTGCATCAGAAAATTCAAATTTAAAACAATGGGATTTATGGGGACCTTTATTTTTTACAATATTTTTAAGTTATTTTGTATCTGCTTCAAAAGATACTGAAGAAATATCAGAAACTTTTATTTTAGTTTTTTTTTTAATGTGGGTTGGTGGGAGTGTTATTACTTTAAATTCAATTTTATTAGGTGCAAATATGTAAAATATTATTTTTTTATTTTTTATTTTTTTTAATTATAATTTTTAGTTCACTTTTTCAATCTTTATGTGTACTTGGTTATTGTTTGTTTCCTATTTTACTTTGTTCAATGTTGTATTATTTTTTAAAATCATATTTAAATTTTGGAATTAAATTATTAATGGCTGGAGGAACTTTTGTTTGGTGTTGTTTTTCTTCAATTGCTTTTATGAGTGATATTATTGGTAATGAAAAAAAAGGACTTGCACTTTTTCCTATTTGTTTATTTTATTTTGCTTTTACTTGTTATTTACTTTTATAAATTATTAACTTATTCATAAAAAAATGGTTTAATTATAATTAAGGAAAAAATAATTTTTTACATAAAAATACCATTGAATTTTATTAATTTATTTTTATAATAATAAAAATTATAATGGAAGAATTATTTAAAAAAACATTAAAAGGAATAAAACATGAAAATAATAGAGTAGCAATTGATAATTTTTCAACAATAAGTTCTCTTATAAAAGATAATTCAATTCTAAGTTCTCCAAAAAAAATAAAAAGTAGTGCTTTTAAATATAAACCATTTTTAAATCAATTAACAAATTATGAATATGTTGATAATAATAGTGATAATGAACATGAAACAGAAGAAAAAAATGAAGAAGATGATGATTTAATTATCAAAAGAAATTATAAAAGTGAAATTAAAGATGATAATAGTAGTTTTAAATTAATGAGGGTGTTAAAAATTAATGGAGAAAGTGAAGGAAGTAGTAATAATGAAAAAAATGAAGAAAATGAAAAAAAAGAAGAATATGAAAAAAAAGAAGAAAATGAAGAATATGAAAAAAATGAAGAAAATGAAAAAAAAGAAAAACATGAAAAAAAAGAAGAAAATGAAAAAAAAGAAGAAATTAAAAATGAAAAAAGAAAAAAAACAATTAAATTTGAAGAAGATAATAATTTAGAAATTAAAAAAAAGAAAATAGAACAAAAAAAAGAAGAAGAAGAAAATATAAAAAATGAAATTAAAGAAAGACTAAAAGATGATTCAATAGTTTTACCAATAAATAAAAAAAGAAAAAGATTTATTATTACTGATGAAGATAATAATATTTCACCAAAAGCCAAAAAAAATTTTAGTAGAACATTTGTTAGGCAACCAACCAAAAAAAGCTTATCATCTGTTGAAAGAAGAAAAGAATATAATCAACATTTAAAAACAATGAATAAAATAAAAAGTAGTGAAAAAGAAGTAAAATTAATTCAAAAAAAATGGAGATTATTTTTCAAAAAGAAAATATTAAACAAAATAATAATAATTCAAAGTTTTGAAAGAAGATATATTCAAATTAAAAAATTAAAATCAAAAAAATTACTTATTTCAAATATACAAAAATCAATAAATTCATTAATGAAAATTTTATTTTTGAAAAATTTTAAATTCTTAACAAAAATATTAAAAAGAATAATTCAAAAAAAAGATATAGGAATACAAGTTCAATTATTAAAAGAAGAAATAATACATCATCAAGTTTGTTTAAAAACATTTCCAAGACCATATCATGAAATAGGGAAAAATATAATTAAAGTAGACAAATCAAAAAATAGATTTATGAATAAATCAATTGATATTTCAGTTAATACAATTAATCAAATGATTTATGAAGGAAAAACTGGAAAATTAATTAGTCTTAGTGCTTTTCCTTCTGAAAAAATTAAAAAACATATGAGATATTATTCATTTAGAAATTTATCTAATTCTAATAAAAATGATTTTTCTGATTTCAAAAAAAAGAAAATTGTAGTTAAAAATTATGATATTTTTAAAAGTATTAAATATCTAAAAAGAGTGAGAAAAAGAGTCATTTTTAAAAATTGGAATTTAACTACTAAAATTGATAATTATAATGAAGTTAAAAAATTATATTTATTACAAAGAACTATTAAAAAATTTTTAAAAAGATTAAAAAATAAAAAAATAAGTAAATCAAAAAAATTATTTCATATAAAATTATTTATTGTATTATTAATTACTATTATTACAAAAAATACTAGAAATCAAATAATAAAAATTTTTAAATATAAATATGATAATATAATTAAATTTCTTAAAAGAGATTTTGAAAAAAATCCTTCATTACAAAGATTTATTGAGGTTAGAAGAAGTAAACATGAAAAACTAAATACAAATTTTTCTAATTTTAAAACTTCTAATAAACCAATTTCTAGAATTGAACAAACTAGTAGTACAATTGTTAATGATGAAACAATTTATGTTAATGTTAAATGTTTAAATAATAAATATTTAACAGCTATAAGAAATTCAAATAAACTGTAATAAACAAAAAAAAAAGTATTCTTTAATTGTAAAAAAAAATATATCAATTAATTTTTTGGATTATTTATATGAATAATTTTAATAAAGATAAATATAAATACTAATAAATATTTTATAATTCAAAATAATTATATTTATTAAAATAATTTATTATTTAAATTATTAGATATAAAATAATGTCAAATGAAGAAATAATTGAATATCAAAATGAAGGTTTAATGGGAGGAGCAGGTCCTTCAGAAATTCCAGATCATTTAAGAGAACTTGCACAAAAATATAGAACTAATAAAATGATTTGTAGAAAATGTTATGCTAGATTACCTTTAGGTGCTCATAATTGCAGAAAAAGAAAATGTGGTCATTGTGCAAATATTAGACCTAAGAAAAAGATAAAAGAAAAGGAAAAAGGAAAATAAATATTATAAAAATTGTTTTTTTATATTAAATCATTAATAAAAATAAATAAAAAAAGAAATATATTATTTTAATATTTTCTATCATTTAAATATTAAATTATTCATATTTATTTAAAAAAATAATTGATAAATTAAATATTCAAATTTTAAATATAATAAAAAATAATAATGGACTTTAATTCTTTAGTTTTTCCAGTACCAACACCAACATATTCAAAAAATGATTATAAAGGTCAATTAATTTGGATTCCAAAAAAAGAATTTTCATATAAAGATAAAATAAAATATTCTAATAATTATTATTATCAAAGAAACGATCCAGGTCACATTCAACCAATACAATTAAAAAGAAAAGAAAATCCAGGAAAATTAATTTTTCATGCAAAAAGTGCATCAATGGTACAAAAAATCCCTTCAATAACATTTCAAATAGATAATAAATTCGAAGAAGAATCATTATCAAAAAATAAAACAGAAAATGAATTTATACCTTGTATATTTATTAAATCAAATAATCCAAGTGATAAAATAATAATATATTTTCATAGTAATTATGAAGATGCTGGAAATTGTTATTCTTTTTGTAATTCAATATGTCAATTTTTAGAAATAAATATTTTAATTGTTGAATTTCCAGGTTATGGAATTTATAAATCAAAAGAATCTGCAAATGCAGATTTAATTATAAATGATGCTAATATTATATTTAGTTTTATAAATGAAATTCAAGGAGTTTCAGAAAATAACATTATTATTATGGGAAGATCAATTGGTACAGGTCCAGCTACTTATTTAGCAACTAAACATAATATTTTATCATTAATTTTATTATCTCCTTTTAAATCAATTAAAGAAGCAATTAAGAGTATGTTTCCTAAATTAAATTTTGGGAATTTACTTCAAACTTTTGTTAAAGAAAGATTTAATAATTATGAAAATATATCTAAAGTTGCTAGTCCTATTTTATTTATTCATGGTAAAGAAGATAATTTAATTCCTTCTTATCATTCTGTTGAGATGATTAATCAATGTAAATCTCCTGCTAAGTTAGTTTCTCCTCAAAGAATGACTCATAATCAATTTGATTTTATTAATGATGTTTCTATTCATATTAGAGATTTTTTGAAAGTTTTTACTGTTTTAAATTCTAATAATAATGTTGATGATACTGATGAAAATATACCTGATAATAATTATATTGATTTTCCACAATTTATGTATTTCCCTCCTATTAATTAGGGAATATTTTTTTTAAAAGTATTTTTTTAATTCATACTTTATTATTTTATATATAATTAAATAATATATTGGTTTTAAAAAATGATATTTACTATAAATAGATTAAAATATTTTTTTTATTATTTAAATTCAATAATACTAAATTTAATAATTGATACATTTTAATTTATTAATTAAATTTGAAAAAATATCTAACTTATAAAACAATATAAATATAAAATGATAAAATTAAATTGACAATCTTCTAATTAAATGTGAAAAATCAAATTGTCTATAATTAAAATTTGAAATTAACCAATTATTCGAAAAATAAGAAAATTCATCTATATTTGCCCTACATAATGGACAAGTTTTATTTCCTTTTTCAATCCATTTAATTAAACAAATTAAATGAAAATAATGATTACATTTTAATTTTCTTGCTTCTTTTAAACTTTCTGTACAAATTGCACATTCTTCTTCTTTTTTTTCAACTTTTGGAAAATATTTATCTATATTATTAAAATATTTTCTTAAGTTGAAAAAATTGAAGATATCATTTAAAATTGAAATTCCTTGAAGTATAGATAAAAAGCCTAATATTATAGAAAATATTGTTTTTTTTTGTTCTCCATAACAAAAAAATAAAAATATGAAACCAATATAAATTTGAATTGAAAAATGAATAAAAAATTTATAATTATAATTATATTCTATTTGCTTTTCTTTTTCTATCATATTTTGAATTGAATAATTAAATTGTTTTCTTTTTTGAGAATAATCTTCAATATGTTTTAAAATATTATAAATTCCATAACAATTTAAACTTAATTTATAAGTGAAATCATGTAAATCATTAAAAATATATAAAACAATAACCAAAATTAAAACTTTAATAAATAATAAATAAATACTTCCAATCTTATACCTTAATTTAATTGTTTTAATATTTTCATTTTTTAATTCAGTACTTTTATTTATATAATTTGAAAAAGAATTATTAAGAGTTTGTAGAAATATCTTTAAAATATAATAATGAACTTGTAAAAAAACCCATAAAGAAAAATCAATAAAACTTTTTATATACAAATTATTAAAATGATATATTGTAATCATATAAAATATTGGATTAGAAAAAAGTTCTTCTGGATAAGAAATAATATTTGAATCTAAATTATTTTCAAATTTAATATCAATTCTCAAAATAAAAATGAAAATAAATAAATATAAATCCCAAACTAAAATTGTAATTATAATTAAAATAATTATTATTGAAAAAATAAATATATAATTTTCTTCATCTGCAACAATTCCTCCTTTATATAATGAAAAAAAAGTAAATAATAATATACAACATGTTAATAAAGATGGAAAAAATGCTTTTTTTGAGAAACAAAATAAAAGCTCCATTATTAAAAAAAAATTCACATTTATTATAATTTTATATAATAATTTTAATTTTTGTTTAAGCTTCTAATGGATAAAATTAATGTTATAGAAAGAAAAGGAAATAGTTATATTGATATAAAAAAAACATCATGTACAGGAAGTATTGCAATGGATGTAAAAGTGAAAAAAAAACCGTTTAATACAAATATTTTAGTATTAAATAAAAGAAATAATAAAAATAATCCGAATAATCAAAATAATAAAATAGTTGGAAAAATTACTCAACAATTATTAGATTGTGGTTATTCAATGGAATCAATTAAATATTGTTATGAAAAATATAAATTTGATACAATTGATAAAGCACTTAATATTATTATGAAAGATATATATACTGAGAAATATAATCATAATTTTTTTTCTATTAATAATTATCAAAAATTATATGGTAAAATAAAAACAGATATTCCTCAAAAAGATTTTGATAGAATTTGTATTATTTGTAAAGATATTGAAAAATTTCATATTAATTATAATAGTGAAAATGATTCTTCTGATTTAAATGAAAATAAAGATAATATTTCAAAATTTCCTTTGTTATCAAGAAATGATTATACAATTAATTGTTTTAGTGAATTAAATAATCCAACAAAAATAAATGATAATGTAAAATTAGGTAATTTTAAACCTAGAAAAAGTACAAAATCATGTTTTCCACATATTCAAATAAATATAAATTTAATAAATAATATAGTAAAAGACTTTGAAAAGAAAAATGATTTATGCTTAATATGTTATGTAAATGAATTAAAAGAAGATAATTCTTTAAAAATGGAATGTGGACATTCATTTTGTTTTGAATGTTATAAACATTATATAAAAGACAAAATAGAAAATGGAATAATAAATATAAAATGTTTAATGGCAGGATGTATATTTATAATACCAGATAAAATAATAAAACAATTTACAACACAAGAATTATATAGAAAATATTTAAAATTCAAAAAAAGAAATTTATATTTAGAAAATATGAAAAAAGGATTAATTCCATGTATTCATCCAGATTGTGAAGAATGGATAAGATATAAAGAAGGTGATGACCCGAATGTAACTTGTAATTTAGGACATAGTTTTTGTGCAAAATGTAAACAAAAACAACATAGAGGAAGAAGATGTAAAATTTATGAGAGAAATATTAACAAAGACTCTAGAATTAAACCATGTCCAAATTGTAATTATTTAATTGAAAAAAGTGGTGATGATAATAAGATAATTTGTCCAATGTGTAATTATACTTTTTGCTGGTTATGTCTTAATAAATGTAGTAATTTTCATTATTATATTATTAATATTAGAGGATGTCCTGGTTTAAGAAAAGCTGATCCTAAATCTAGTAAAATTTTAAATAATAATTTTATTCAATGTCTTTGGTTTTTTTTATCTTTTATTTTTACATTAGTTGCTTTTTGTTTAATTATTGTTTTGTATATTTTTTTTGGAGCAGCATATGAATTAATTAAATTTTATAATAATAAAAAATATCAATATAGTGATTATGATAGTGATATTGATTTAAGTGATTATGTTGGAAATGGACAAGCAGTAACTAATGAAGTTAATAATACTAGAATGAATAATTCTTTAAATGCTATTGTTCAAAGAAATAATTCTATGAGGAATAATAATGGGAAATGTAATAGAGATTATTTTATTTATATACTTTTATTTATTTTAGGCTTGATTTTACAACCTTTTTTCCTTGTTTATAAATTTTTACAAACTTTAATGGAATGTTATAAAAAATTTGGTTGCTGGTTTTTTTATATGGGGAATTATTAAATATAATGTTTTTAACATTAAAGTATGGGTATTAGATAATTTTTAATAATAATGTATGATAATGATAAAAATTAAAAATAATAATATAAAATAAATTAGATTGATTTATTTTCTTTTTTTAATTAGAAATTTATAATTTTATATAAATTATTTTAATTTGAATAAATATATTTTTTATTCTCACTTTTATTACTTAACTTATATTTTAAATAATTACTTTTTATTTTTTCCTTTTTCTGTTCATGAATATTCATATATATTTTTATTAGTTATATTTTGATTAGATTCAGTTAAATTTAATATAATAGTACTTTAAAAATATCATTATCAATATTATATTTATTTTTTAATTTTATTTAAAAAATTGTATAATTTCTCTTTTATTATGTCAAATATTAAAATTCAATTAAATGATTGTTTAAGTTAAAATATTAATATGATGCTATTTTTTTATCTAATTTCACTTTTTTTTCCAATTATATTTTTCTTATATTTTTTAAATTCAACTTATATTTTAATAAAATATAAAAAGAAAAAATATAATAAAAATTAGAATAAAATTACAACTAAAAATAACAAAAAAAAAAAAATCTTCAAAAAAAAAATATAACATAACAAAAAAAAAAAAATATATAAAAAACATCAAAAAAAATAAAAAACATATTTTTTAAAATAAAAAAAATGGAAAGACGAGCAAATATAGACACAAAATCCTCAACAACAGGTCACATAATGTTAAACAGTACAATAGACAATCCAAATGTAAAACTAATAATAAAAGGAGTAGCAACTCTTCTCCATTCAAATCTATTAGAAGACTTAGATGATGGTCGAACAATAAATCCATCAACAGAATTATATTACTTTGATGAAGAAAAATACATAAAAGAAAATCCAGATAATTTCGATGAAGACAGATTAAAATTATTAAGAAAAATACCAACTCAAGAAGACATTTCTGGATTTATTGAAGCATTATATGACATTGCTCAATTTTCAGGTGAATGTTGTGTTATTTGTTTAATTTATATTAATAGAATTATTGCTTTAACTTCAATGCCACTTCTCCCTACTTCATGGAGACCTTTAGTTCTTGTTGCTTTGATGGTTGCTCAAAAAATGTGGGATGATAAATATCTTTCTAATTCTGATTTTTCTACTATTTATCCTTTTTTTGATAATAAACAATTAAATACTTTAGAAATGAAATTTTTAGAACTTATTCAATATAATACTCATATTAAGTTCTCTATTTATACTAAGTATTATTTAGAATTGAAAAGTCTTGTTCCAGATTTTCCACTTAAACCTATGGATGTTTTTACTATGGCTAAATTGGAAAAACAAAGTAAAGGAATGGAAGATAATTTGAAAAAAAATGCTAAGACTTCTAGTGAGAATAAGGAAGCTGGACAGAATACTGTTTATGTTATTAATTAAATTAAGTTTTAAAAAATTTTATTTTTTATTTATTTTTAAGTTATTAAAAAATCGTGTTTTTTGTTTATTTTTTAATATGCTTAGAATTTATATATATATATTTATATAATTTTGATTTTTCTTTTTTTGAATTATTTAATAGCAATTTTAATTATAAAAATAATAATTAACAAAATTTGATTGTAAAATTAATTAAAATTTTTTTTTGAAAATTTCCAAATATGTTTTACTATAAAAATTGTTACTATTTCTATTTGTTCGATTCATTTTATTATTTAATGCTTCATTAAATATCCTTCTTTCACTATTAGAATTATTTCTTGAATTAGAATTTGAATTTTGAATTAAATTATTAAAACCTTTAATTTCAATTCTTCTAATTTCCTTTTTAGGAAAAACAGAATTTTTAATTTTTTTTTTATTTTTATTTTTATCATCAAAATCAAAAGTACTACATGAATGAAAGTGATTAATAGTTTTTAATATTTTATTATAATCAGGAGATTTTTTTGGACTTAATGAAAAACAACTTGAAATTCCACTTTTAATTTTTGTTCTACTATGAGAATTTTTATAATTATTAGTAGTAAATAATAAACTATCTCCATTCATAATACTTTTTTTATTTCTATTAAAATATAATTTTTTTGATAATTGTTTAAAATTTTTTTGTTTATTATTAACATTTGAATTAGTAGATATTGTATTTAATGAATTATATATTTTTTTATTTGATGAAAGAGGCATTGTAATTTTTTTATTTGAATTTAAGTTTTTTATTTTATTTATTTTTGAATTTAAAATTAACATTATTTCAGGATTTAAAGAATTTTTTGATTCTCTATCTGTTAAAGGAATATTATTTTCTTTTATTTTAATAGGTTTTAAATAATCACTTTTTTCTTTACTTTTACTCTTACTTTTACTATTATATGATAATATGCTTTTATGATATGAATTTTGGGGAATTTTACCTATTTTTGATTTAGAAAAATTTTTTTTACTATTAAAAGATGTTATTTGTTTTCTCCCTTTTGATGATGATGAAGATGATAATAATTTTTTATATTCTTTTACTGAATTTGATTTTTTGTGATTTGATATTGATTTTTCTATTGGAGAAAAAGCTTTTATATTTCTTTTTGTAGGTTTTTTATATTGAATATTACTTTGATTTTTCTTATTCATTTCTTTAAATATTCTCTTAATAAATTCTTTATTATTATAAGATAATAATTTAGTTACTAAATTTGGTTTTTTAACATTTATATTTTTAATATTTAAGTTCTTTGAATTAGGACTAATAAAAATTGTATTATTATCTTTATTATTATTAATATTATTTTTAAAGTTTTTAGAATCCATTTCAATAGTTGTAGAAGAAACTTTTGTATTTTTAATTCCATTTGAAATTGTACTATTTACATTTATTCCAGTAGTAATTTTTTTTTGATTATTATTACTACTTGATGAACTATATCCACCATCTAAATATCTTTTATAATTCCTTCCTTTAATTTTAGTATTATTATTATTTAAATTAATAGTAACAGCTAATTTATTTTTTTCATTCATTTTTTTTAAAGTACAATTTGTATTTTTCCTATCTGATATAGTTTTACAATAATTTTCAGCAGTTGAAATTTTATTAATAATATTTTCTAAACTTATATTTTTATCTAAAGAATCTTTCACACCAAAAAATGCTCTAATATTACTAGTATCAGTTTGATCTAAAATTGAATCTAAAGCTTGAGAAGTAAAAACAGCTTCATTATCTTCACTTATTTTTATTAAACCTTTTTTTATTTTTTCTTGTTTTTCTTCTAAATCTTGTTGATTATCTATAACTCTTTGTTTTCTTTGTATATTTTTATATATATATTTACTTTCTGGAAGAATTACATAATTTGGAAAAATAACAGAACAACTTTCATAATATTCAAAAATTTTTGGCAAACATTCTTTACATTCATTTAAGTTATATATTTTTTGTAAAAATTCTGAATAATCACCACTTATTAAATAGTCTTTAAATTCTGCTACTATATGTGTACTTTCATTACATATTATTTCATTTATTACTTTTATATAGTAAAAATCTTTATCATTTGAATAATAATTATTAAATCTTTTAAATATTATTCTTTCTAATTCTAATATTGATGATAAATTTTTTTTGTTTTTTAATATTAATTTTAATGTTTTTTCCTTTAAGTAATCTTGCTTATTTATTTCATTTATTGTTTTTATTGAATTGTTTTTATTTGATGAATTTGTACTTTTATTATTTGAATTTAATTTCCCTTGATTTGGTGATAAAGATGATGATTTACTTGATTTATTACTTTTCATTTAATAATTATAGTTTTAAATTTTTAAAATATTTTTTTATTTATTAAATAAAGAATGTTCAAATTTAAAACAATTTTAAGACTAAATAATAACATTTATTTATACCAATTAGAAAAATGATATTGATAAACTTAAATGCCTATAATGTTCTATTAATAAAATTTATTTATTTTCAATTAGAAATCTTATTTTTAAGACTTTCTAATAATAATATAAATGAAATATATACCAAAAAATATTTATATGTTTTAAAAAAATTAATTACTACTTCTCTCTTTTTCTTTTTCCTTTTTCCTTAAAGTAGATCTATTTGCACTTTTACTTGCTCTTCCCCCATTAAGATAAATTTTAGAAATATAAGAAATAAAATCTTCATATTTCTGTTTTTTATGAATTGAATATAAAGTTCTTTTAACAATTTTTCCAGCATTAGATTTATTTTTAAATATATTATTATTACTACAATATTTAGAAAGTAAATCAAATTTTCTAGTTTCTTCATTTACAGAATTTGTTGAATTTGTTCTTTTTTTTTGTCTTGTTCCATAAATTGAATTTTTATAGTTTGAATTAATTGAAGTTTTATTATTTATTATATCACTTAATAAATTTTCTGATTTATCACTATCATTATGATGATGATTATAATGAGTATGTCTTTTTACTAATTTTGTACTTTTACTTGTTTCATCTTGTTTAATTATTAATTTTGAAGATTGATTTAAATTATTATTTATATTAATATTAATATGAGAATTTTTGGTAGTATCATTTTGGTTTTCTAATAAAATTGTTACTTTGTTTTCTAATGTTTCTAATTGACTTTTTAATTCATTTATTTTTTCTTCATCTTTTTTTGTTTTAGTCTCATAATATTTTTTGTCTTTTTCTAACTTTTTTATAGCTTCTTTTAAATTTGAATTTTCTTTTCTTAATATTTCAATTTCATTATCTTTTCTATCATTATCCATAAATTTTCCATCTTCATATCTTAATTTTTCTCTCATTTCATCATATTCATCTTTTATTTCCATATATGCTCTTATTTTTGCTTCTAACGTGTCTTTCTCTATTTTAAATTGTAAATTTTTTTTTGCAAAATATCTAATTTGATTTTCTAAATATCTTAATTGATTTTCATATTTTTTAATTTCATTTTCAAAATCATTTTCATTTATAATGTTAGATTTTTTATTTTCTTCATTTCTAATTTTATCCAATCTTTTATTAACAACAAGATTAATTGATTCTTTTATATATGAAATTAATGTAGAAATATTTGTTGTTGCTATTTTTTTAATATATTCATCATTTTCAATATTTATTTTTTTATTAATAATTTCTTCCATAAGTTCCAAATATAAGGAATATAACAGTTCTCTATTTTCAATTTCATTTGTTGTTATTTGTTCATCTGAATTAGAAGTCATTTTTTAAGTTCAAATTTGTATAAAAAATTAAATTAAAATAATAATTTTTATATTATGTATAATAAATATAATTTTATAAAATATTTCAATCATATTTCCATTTTTTTAATTTTTGATAAAAAAAAAAAAATGACAACCGTAAAGGAAGTAAAAATTAAATTTAAATAAATATTTTTATAGAATGAAAAAATAATATCTCTAAAAAATTGTAATTTTAATTCAAAAGATCAAATAATAAACAGTCCTCGTTCAATAAAGGCTTTGAAATCACTTGGAATACTCCAATCAGAATTATTTTCATTTTCAATGGAAGAATTTGAAAAATTACATCCAGATGTAAAATCACTTCCAGATGATATAAAAGAGTTAAGATTTGAAGCAGTTGAAAAATATAGAAAAGAATCTATTCAATTAGCAATTGATCAAAGAGAAAAAATAATAAATGAAGAAAAAAAAAAAAATAAAGAAAATAATAAATATAATATAACACAAGGAAATTTTCAAAGTACTGGAGATGAGAAAATGGATAAATTAATTGAAGAACAAAAAAAACAAATGGAAAAAATAAAAAATAAACAAAGGCAAGAAATTTCACAAATTATTGAAGAACAATTTAAAAGAGAACAAATTGCTCTTCAAAATAGAGCAAAGGAAAAAAAACAAAAAGAAAAAGAGTTACAATTACAAAAAGAAATTGCAGAAAAAAGATTATTATTAATTAAAGAAGTTGAAGAAAGAGCAAAAAAAAGAGAAGAAGATAAATTAAAAATTGAATTAGAAATTGAACAAAAAATTAAAGAAAGAGAGGAAAAAGAAAGAAAAAAAAAAGAAGAATTGGCTTTAATTGAACAAAAAATAGCTGAAGAAAAAAGAATTGAACAAGAAGAAAGAAATAAAAAATTAAATGAAAGAAGGAAAAAAATATATTTAAAAAATTTAGAAAAAGAAGAAGAATATAAAAAAAAACAATTAGAGCAAAGAAAATATGAGGAAGAATTAGAAAGAAAAAAAGAAGAACAAAGAAGAGAAAAACAATTGAGAATAATAGAAGAAAGAGAAAAACAAAGAAAAAGATTAGAGGAAATAAGAATGAAAGAAAGAGAAGAATTAGAAAAAATAAGACAAAAAATAGAAAATAAACAAAAAGAAACTGAAGAAAGACTTGATTTGCATTATAAACAAAGAGAAGAAAAATTAGAAAAACAAAAAATAAAAAATTTAGAAAAACAAGAAAATGTACATAATTATTTAATTGAAGTTGAAAAAAAAGAAGAAATAAAAAGAAAAGATTTTTATAATAAAAGAAATCAAATTGAAGAAAATGCAAAAAATCAATTTTATGAAAGAAATGAAAAAGAGAAACAAAAAATGAAAACATTAGAAGATGAATTTTTAAAAACAAGACAAAATAGAATGAGAATAGTTAAAAGTGCAAGAGATAGATTACAAGATATTATTGATAAAAGAAAAGAAATGGAAGAAAGAATGAGAACTAGAAAAATGGAAAATGAAAGAAATAAATTAAGAAAACAACAAATTGAAATAATTAAAAAATTTGAAATTGATAAAAGATTAGAAAGAATACAAAAACAAAAAGATTTTGATAATATAATGAAAAAAGAACAAATGGAAGAAAGATTTAAAAAACAAGAAGAATATAAAAAACAAAAAGAATTATTTGCAAGAAAACAAAAAGAAATGTCAATTCAAATGGATAATGAAAAATATGCAATTATTTCTAAATTTGATAATTTATTAAGTCAAAATAGAAAAATGAATCCTGAATTAATTAAACAAATTTTCCCTGATGATGAAGAATTATATAATAAAGTAAAAGAATTAGAAGTTAAATATAATGTAAATAATAATGAAGAAGTTTACGGGTATCAAGAAAAAGAAGAAAAACATTAATTTAAGTATAAAAAAGAGTTTTAATTTTATTGTAATAAAAACAATTCTAATTTTTTATTATTAAAAAATGTAAATGAATAAAAAATAATTTTTTATAATTAAAAAAAAAATGAATTTCTATAATTCAAATCCTCAATCACCAAAATCACCAAAACGAAACTCAAAATTAATAGAAGTATATACAGATAATTTTATCCAAGAAATAAAAAATCTCTCATCTCATTTAGAACAATATAATTATATAGGAATGGATACAGAATTTCCAGGAATAGTATATAAATTAGACTCATATTCAAATGATTTTTATTATAAATCAATAAGAAAAAATGTGAATAATTTAAAAATAATTCAATTAGGGATTACATTATCAAATTCAAAAGGTGAACATCCACAAAATATTATAACATGGCAATTTAATTTTCATTTTGATATATCAGTAGATAAATTTTCAAATGAATCAATATCACTTTTAATTAATAGTGGTATTAATTTTAATATATTAAAAACAAAAGGAATTCCACATAATTTATTTGCAGAATATTTTATAACTAGTGGTTTATTATTAGATCAAAATATTCATTGGATAAGTTATCATGGAGTTTCAGATTTTGCTTATTTACTTAAATTAGCTTTAAATTGTAATTTACCAAATGAAGAAAAAGACTTTATTGATTTATTACAATTTTACTTTCCTTCATTTTATGATATTAGAATTTTAATTAATGAAAAAGAACAATATAAAGGAGGATTAAATAAATTAATTCAATATTTAGATATTGAAAGAAATGGTGATATGCATCAAGCTGGAAGTGATTCATTAGTTACTTCAGATGCATTTTTTAATTTAATTAATAAGGGAATTATTTCTTTTGATGAGTTAAAATTATGTGAAAATATTTTATATGGAATTGGTGAAGGGAAAGATAATAATGAAACAATATCTTATGTTTCTTTTGAAAATAATGTTAATGTAACTAATAATAATGTTAATAATAATAACCGAAATAATATTAATAATGTTATTGATAATAATAATAATATTCAAAATAATATTTTATATCAAAATACACAAACTGCACTTAATATTAATACTCCTATTTATATTCCTAATATGGCTTATTCAAAAAATAATGGAGTTAATAATAATGGAAATTATACTATTATGAACCCAGTTATGATGAATAATGGTGGAAATAATATGATGTTTAGATTTAATCAAAATTATGTATCTTAATTATTTCAATATTTTATTTTTTAAAAATAATTTATTTAGTTCTTTCTATATGTTTTGTAAATTGTAAAAAAAAGTAATTTGTATTGATTAATCAATTTCAGGGTTTAGTTATAGATTATTGTACATATTCTTTGCATAATTTTAATAAAAACGAATTAATAATTAGTATTAATATTATATTTATTATTTGAATTTAATTTTTGTAAAAAAATATTTTAAAATAATTTAAATATATTATATAAAAATAGGATTAAATAAATTTTGTTTTTTAATTTCTTCTTTTATTTCTTCTTCATCTTCAACTTGTTCTCTTTTTCTATCTATTAATACTTGTTGATAATTTCCTTTTTTTAAATTTAAAATATCTCTTTTTAATCTTAAATTTATTAATTTTTTCATTTCAACATCATTATTTAATATTTTATTTTTTTTTTCTTCTTCATTCATTAGAATTAAATTTGAATTATGTTTATTTTCTAATTGTTGAATTTTATCTTTTATTAAATTAATATTTGATTTTTCAATATCATCATTTTTCTTTTTTAATAATTTAATATTATTTTTTAATAATTCAATTTGTTGTTCATAAATTTCATAATCATATTCATTTTTTATTTTCAAATCTTCTATATTACTTTTTCCTTGTCTATAATCTCTATCTTTATTTATATTCTCTTGAACTAGTTTTTCATATTTTTCTTTTAAACTTAATATTTCATGTTCTAAATCAGTAATTAAAATTTGTTTTTGATTTATTATATTTAAATCTTCTTCATTCATTTCTTCATTAATTTTTTTAGTTCTTTCATCACTTATTTTAAATCTTAAATTATCTAATTCATTTAATAAATTCTTAGAGTTTTTTTCACTTTCTGTAATTTCTTTTTTTAATTTCTCAATATTTGTCTTTTTGGTATTTAATTCTTTTTTTAAGTTCACATTATCTAATTTTAAATTTTTAATCATTTTTTTGTTTGTTTCAAACAAATGTTGAATTCTTTCTTTTTCTAATAATTTTCCTTCTAGCATTTTATTATTTTTCAACAAATCATCATTTTCTTTTTTAAGTTCTAAAATTTTTTCCTTTCCTTTAATTATTTCTTTGTCATATTTATTATCTTTATGATTAAATAAATAATTTTCTATTTCAAAATTTCTATGTTTTAACTCATTTATTTCATCATTTTTTTGTTTAATTTTATTTAATAATAAATTATTATTATTATTTTTTTCATTATCTTCTTTTTTATTATTTAAGTTTTTAATTTCTTTATTATTCTTTATTTCAATATTTATTTCTTCAATATTATTAATTTTATTATCATCCATTAATATAAATTAATTATAATTATAAAATAATTATTTAACTCATATATTTTAAAAAACAATAGTTTTAATTATAATTATTTTAATCAAAAAGAATTTTAAATTTTAATGAAAAAGAATTTTGTAAAGTATGAATATTATACGAATTCAAATGGAAAAAAAAATAATTTTAATTTTGATGATAATGATTCAGATGAAGATATAAATCATGATGAATTATTTTATACAGAAGGTTCAAAATCAACAAAAAATAATTCAATTTTTAATGATAAATTAAAAAATCTTTTTCAAAAAATGAATAAAACAGAAAGTTCAAAAAAAAAAGGAACAAAAGAAGATTTAAAATTTCATAGTGACGATAGTTTTAGTTCAGATGATTTAAACATTGATAATGTTTTTAAAAATGAAAAACAAAATGATAAAGGAAAAAATAATGTATATCAAAAAGAAAAAATTAAAATAAAAGTTGAAGAAAAAGTAGAAGAAGAAGAAGAAGAATCTGATGATGAATTAGATAAAATTTTAAATAAAAAAATTGACTTTGATGAATATTTTAGTGATATTGAATCTGAAGAAAAAGAAGATACTCCAAAAAATTATCAACTTAGAACAATTAAAAGTAGTCTTCTGAATTTATATTCTGATAAGGGAATTGATAATAAAAATAATATAAAAGAAAATATAGAAAATAAAAAAGATGATAAAAATGAAAATATTCAAAAATCAAACTTAAATAATTGTAAATTAGAAGATAAAAAATCAGATATTAAAAAATCCAATTCAAGTAATATTAATAAAAATCTTGATATTGAAGATAATATTTTTAAAGAGAAAATATCTTTATTAAAAAATATAAAAAAACCAAAAAATGAAATTGAAAAATTAATTGAAAAAAATCAAAAAGAAAAAGAAGAAGATATTGATAAAGAAAAAGAAGAAGAAGAAGAATTTGAAGAAGACGAAGAACAATATTTTAATGAAAAACAAATTGATAAACCACCTTCAAAATTTATTAGAGTAGATACTGATGATGATAATTTAGAAGAAGAATTTGAAGAAGAAATTGAAGAAATATATGAAGATAATATACCAACTAAAAATAAGAAATTAGATTTAGTAATGAATCTTTTAGGAATGTATTCAAAAAAAAAAAATGAAAATAAAAATATTAATAATGATAAATATAATAGTGCAAAAGATAAATTTAATAAAAATAATGATAATGAAATTAAAAGAAAAAAAGAAGAAAAGGAAAAAGAAAAAAAAAAAAAAGAAGATGAAAAAAAAAAAAAAAAAGAAGAAGAG
>JAEEGK010011883.1_pt1 | contig 19837 bp, 19 predicted proteins | sample 8958771 | NCBI WGS metagenome assembly JAEEGK01 (sample SAMN16246547, study PRJNA631951) | gut metagenome | biome: gut microbiome; feature: rumen; material: SC-attached | host: Bos | place: Iran: Karaj | collected 2018-10
ACATTTGTCTAGGAATAAGCTTCTTTAGGTTTTCTACTACTACTCTCCCTCTTGGATATGCAAAATCTTTATGAACTATTGTACTTAATGCATCAACTATTTCTCCATTTAATAAAATATCCATTTTAACTAAATCACTTTCTTTATAACCAGTAAGTTCATAATCAAAAGATGCATAACCTTTGGTACTACTTTTTAATTTATCAAAGAAATCATATACTATTTCAGAAAGTGGTAATTCATAGTGAATAATAACTCTTTTAGCATCAATATATTCTAAATTTAAATAATTACCACGTTTATTTTGACATAATTCCATTATTGGACCAATATATTCATTTGGACTAAAGATATTAGTCTTAATATATGGTTCAGAAATACTTGCTATATTAACTCTATCCGGCATCTTTTGTGGTGAATCAATATTAAGTATTTCACCATTAGTAAGTTTAACTTCATAAACAACACTAGGACTAGTTGCTATTAAATCTATTTTAAATTCACGTTCTATTCTTTCTTCAATTATTTCCATATGAAGTAAACCTAAAAAACCACAACGGAAACCAAAACCTAATGCATGGCTTGTTTCAGGTTCAAAAGATAGTGATGCATCATTAAGTTTTAGTTTTTCAAGGGCATCTCTTAGTTCATTATATTTACTAGTTTCAGTTGGATAAATACCCGCAAATACAACTTGTTTCATTGGTTTATAACCAGGCAACATTTCTTTTGCTTCATTTCCAACAACTGTAACAGTATCACCGACACGAACATCACTAATACTTTTTATACTACCCCAAATATAACCAGTTTCACCACAAACTATCTTTTCTTTTTTCTTGATACCAGGGGTATATACACCTACTTCAGTTACATCATATATTGCACCTGTTGACATAAGTTTAATCTTATCACCAGTTTTAATTTCACCATTAAATAAACGAACTAAGATAATAGCTCCTTTATATGAATCATATAAACTATCAAAGATTAAACCTTGTGTTTTATTATTTATACTTCCTTTAGGTGCAGGAATTCTTTCGATTATCGCTTCTACTAGTTCTTTAATACCTGTACCATTTTTAGCACTAGTAAGAATTATTTCATCTTTACTAAAACCAAATGTATCTACAAGTTCATTAGTTACTTTTTCTATATCTGCATTAGGAAGATCTATTTTATTAATAACTGGTATTATTTTTAAATTATTATCAAGAGCTAGAAACAAGTTAGCTAATGTTTGAGCTTCTATTCCTTGTGCTGCATCAACTACTAAAATAGCTCCATCAGTAGCAGCAAGACTACGGCTTACTTCGTAAGAAAAATCTACATGACCAGGAGTATCAATTAAATTTAAAATATAATCTTCACCCTTGTAATTATAATTTAATTCTACTGCATTAAGTTTAATCGTAATTCCTCTTTCTCTTTCAATATCCATAGAATCTAGCATTTGATCTTTAGATTCATGAAGACTAACTGCATTAGTTATTTCAAGTATACGATCAGCTAAAGTACTTTTACCATGATCAATATGGGCTATTATTGAAAAATTACGAATATTTTCTTGTTTAATCATCTTCCCACTTCCTATCAGTATTTTATCATAAAAAGCATTGTTACAAAAGAAAAATCTCTCAAAATGAGAGATTAATTTCTATTAATTAGTTTTTTCTTGTAGCTTCCTTTTCTAAAGCAAAGATATCTGGGTTAACAGCAGATACTTGTTCTAATCCTAAGATTATTGTATCAACGTTTTCCATAAGTGTTGCATCAATATCTACCCATTCACCAGTATCTTGTGAACCATCAGCATAGATTACTCCACCAACTTTAATTCCTTGTAAAGCTAATTCATAATCATTTAAGTAACCACGTACATTTACTTTAGCTGAATTACTTTGTGATTCAACTGTTTCAAATGTATATGTTGGATTAGTTAAATCAATTGTAATTTCATTTGATATTGCACCATAACTTCTTATATTATTTTCTCCTATTATATAGGCTCTTGCTACAAATGTTTTACTAGATCCTTCAGCAACTTGAGCTATTGCTGCAGTATCATTAAAATTATCAATTCCTGTGTATATATTTCCTTCTTTAATAAAGAATTCATATCCATCAACACCAACTATATTATCTTCAACTGATAGTTCTATTTCATATGTTAGTGTTTCAGGTACTCCTGCATGATATAGAAGTAAAGCTCTACTACTATTTACTTTATTACCACTCATTACTGGAGCAGGAATAGTTGTATCTAACACTAATTCATTTGATGGTGCTCCATATTGTGGATCACCTTCACTATCATATGCAAATACTTTTACATAGTAACGTGCATCTTCACCATAATTTGCAGTTACAAGAGCTTTATCATTTAATCCATATGTTTGAACTGATACATATTCATCTTGTACTTTCTTATATAATACATATCCATCTACTTTATAATCATCACATGTTGTAACTCCACACATATGGCCATATCCACTCATAACATTAGTAATTTCAATCCAGTTTTCTACTACATTACTTGGATTATGAACGCCACCATTTGGATTAAATGCAATTGTTGGTGTTACAAATGTAGTATCAATAACAAATTCATCTGAATAATCACTGTATGTATATAATGCACCTTCTTTAATATATGCTCTAGCTACATAACGAACTGTTGTATTTGGTTCAGCAGTTAATAATACTACTTCATATGGAGCAAATTGAGTTTTACCACCAATAGTAGCTAAATGTTTATCACCAATACCATCTACTGTATATAATGAATATCCTGAAATGTAATAGTTGTCAGTTGATACACCTGTACATTCACCATTTGCATTTCTACAGTTAATAGCTAATGTTTCATCACTTAAACGTATTGAATGAGCATAATAATCACTATTTGAAATTTCATCAACAACTACTGGAGTTGTAATATTATTAATCCATGTAGCTACTAATGTTATATCTCCATTAATTGGTGTATTTTCAAAATCAAAATCTACACCATTTAATTGCCATTTATCAAAATCATATCCTGTTCTTGATGATAATGGTTTATCGTTTTCATCTAGTGGTTCAACAGCTTTACCACCATATGGTACTTCTTGACTAGCTACTGAACTACCACCATTACTATCAAATGTTACTGTATATTTAACAGGGTTTAGATTTAGTTCATTTGAAGTTTCTCCTTTTTCTTCTTCACCATGAACTAATACATAAGGTACAGCTATATAAGTCATGTTACCATTTGTTGCAACACTAACTGAAGCAGTATTTCCATATGTTGCATTAGCAACTGCATTTTCTAAATCAGTTGTAGAGAAAATTTTAAATCCATCATAATCATCTTCACATTCGATAGTTAAATCATATTCAAACACATCATTTGCATAATTAGTATAATCATGTTCTAAATTGTAAGGTGAAACAGATAATACTGGTGCGCCTGGTCGTTTAACATAATGACCAACTAAATCAATTGGAGCAGTAATTGGAGTTGTAAAATCGAATGCATTACCATTTAATCTCCATTCTACAAATACAAATCCATCTTTTTCATAGTCATTACTATAACTATCCCATATAGGGTCACCTTTAATTACTGTACCTTGAGGTATAAATACATAGAAACTATCTTCTGGTGCACCTGGATCAAATGAAACACGATAACTTATTACATTTTTCTCCCATATATGAAGTGCATCTTCAATAGACATAGGATTATTTTCTTTACTATAAATACCAGTATAACTACATCCATCAGATAAACATATTAAATTAGCTTGGTTCTCACTTATATTAATTCCATAAATAGCATTACCTAGTTCAACTGCATAAGTAGTTTCATCAGTTCCTAAACGATGATTATCTCCTTCATTATTCATAAAGTATGTATCAATAGCACATTCGCTATCATTAGTTCCTTTTACACAAACTCTAACACTATTTTCACTAACTCTTAAGATATCTAGTTCATTATTACCACGAACATATTTACCTGAATGAGATGATTTAATATAGTGAACAGCAGAACCATAACCATCATATATACCATTAGCATATGCATTATTGAAATAATCATTAAGAGTTAAATTAGTTCTCTTGTTTAATTGCTTATTTCCAATATAAGTATCACTAGTTGATAAAGTTAATGTATTATCATTAACGGTAATTTCATATGATTTACCATTAGCTGATAAAATAACTTTATTTCCATTAACATTACCTATTCCATGAATTCTTTCTAATTCACTTTCTATAGTAACTAAAGCTTCTTTATCATTTATTTGAATTACTCTTATAATAGTTTGTTCATTATCACCAACATAAATACCATTATGTGCATAATTAGGTATCATATCAATATAAGTAATCTTATATTCATTCTCTGGTGTAATTGGATTATTATTAATAGCATTTTCCCAATCACCGAAAAGTGTCTTTGTTGTAATAATCATATCATTTTTACTATTACTTTCAATTGATTTAGAAGCAAGCATAATGTACTCAGTTGTTAAAGTACCATTATATCCTTCCCCACCTTTACCTCTAGTAAACATATGATTACCAATAATATACACATCACCAACAATATTTTCAATATCTGCCCTAGTTAAATTAGAATTGATTGTTGGTTTTCCAACTTGATAGTAAAGTATTTTCTCATGAGCCATTATAGTATCATAAACTCCATCAGTTGGTTCAATAGTAAGAGAATTTTCAACAACATCTTGACGGATTTCATAAACACCAGTTTTAACACCATCTTTTAATCTAAAATTAAGTTCAGCAATAGCTACTGAATCTTGAGATGCAGCAACTCTATCATATGAATAAACAATATGTACTCTATTTTTTCCTGCTATTTCTAGACTAAAACCATCTACTCCAGCATCAAGATTTTTATAATACTTTCCGTTAGTTTCAACTAGTTCAAAAGCATTATCATCCCAACTAATAACAATATTAGCGTGTTCAATTTTCCAACCAAGAAAATTATTGACTACTAACTTAACAGAAATAGGATTTTCTTTATCAACTTCTGTTGGCATTGAATTATACAAATATCCTGTTTCATTTCCTTTCTGAATTGTTGGGGACATTTCAAAGATATTACCTGCTTTTACATTAATTGTGAATAACATCACAAATAACATAATTAATATTGATGTTAATTTTTTCATTTACTTCACCTCTTCTTCAATTACTTTTGCATTAACTTTACTTTTATCTTTTAATGTTATTTTTAAATTTTCAATACCCTTTAAATTATTAAAATATACTGATGGATTAATATCATCACATAAAAATGTTCCATCTAATAATTCAATTCTATTAAATTCTACTTTTTCATTTTTATTATTATAAACTGTTAATATTCTATCGGGTGATTGATCATCAACTTTACTTACTTTAACGTAATAAGTAGTTTTACTTAGTAATATAATTAATACTACTATTATAAGTAAAGCAATTATCCCGATTATTAATGGTTTCTTTTTCATTATCTAAACTCTACCGTTGCAGTTACAACACTATCATCGTATAAAGTTACGCGAATTGTTGTTGCTCCAGCTAATTGTTTAATAAAGCGTTCAGTATTAATAGATGGAGTACTAGGAACTGTTACACCACCTACAGTGAATGACTTATAAGTTATCTCCTTATTATCTTTATAAAGTTTTAAATAACTATCAACAGAGAAATTATCCGCCTTTGTAGCTATCATTTTATATGTATGAGCTTTCTCTTTCCATTTAGCTACTAATGTAATATTTCCTGTAACTACTTTATTAAAGTCATATTTAGTTCCATTTAATTGCCATTCAACAAAGTCATTATCATCTTTTGTTGGATTACTTGGTTTAGTTGCTTTACCACCTTCATATACTGTTTGTGATTGAACATTACTTCCACCATCACTATCAAATGTTACAGTGTATTTTGCAAGTGCTTTATATCTTGCTGTTAAAACTATATCACTTGTGATTGGTGTATTAAAATCAAATGCTTCGTTATTATATAACCATTCAATAAATTTATATCCTTCTTTAGTAGGATTTGCTGGTTTAGTTACTTTGTCTCCACTATTTACTGTTACAGTATCTTCTTGTGTACCATTATCTTTATTAAATGTTACTGTATATTGAATTATCTTTTCCCATCTAGCTTTTAGAGCTAGGTTACCTGTTACTTTAGTTTTAAAATCATATTTAGTATCATTTATATACCAACCTAAGAATCTATATCCTGTTTTAGTTGGTGTTTTAGGTTCTGTAACTGTTGTATTTTCAATAACTCTTTGTTTATCAACATTACTTCCACCATCACTATCAAATGTTACATCATATCTTGGAACACTTGCATCTTCATTCCATTTAGCTTTTAATGTAATATTCTTAGTAACTGGAGTTGCAAAATCATATTTAGCATTATTTAAATACCATCCATCAAAGATAAATCCATATTTAGTAATTGCTTCTGGTTCAGTAACTGTTTCATTTAATTTAAGTTTTTGATTAGGTACTGAAGTACCACCATCACTATTAAACTTAACTGTGAATGTATTAACTTTTACATATTTGCCAGTTAATGTCATATTACCAGTTAATGGTTCATCAAAATTATATACTTGATCATTTACATACCATACTAACTCATAACCATCTTTTTCTGGGAAACCTAAACTTGCTAAATCATTCTCAGTTATTTTACTTAATGATAACTTTTGAACTTTACCATCAACAATAAACTCTATATCATAATAATTTTCTTCTATTTTTATTTCTTCCCATATTGCTTTTAGAGTCATATTACTTGTAACTTCCTTGTTAAAGTCATATTCTCTATTATCATATTCCCAATGAACAAAGTTATAATTTTCTTTTGTTGGATTAACTGGTTTTTTAACCTTATCCTTTTCAGTAACTGTTTGTGATGCAACAACACTACCACCACCACTATCAAAAGCAATTATAAATTCTTTCTTTTTATTACCAAAAATAAAATATAAAACAAACAATAAAATAGCACATCCAACTAGTGCACCAATAATATACTTATTCTTTTTACTCATTTCCTAAATCATGACTTTTTTTGCATATATAATGCATTCTGTCACCCTATACTCCTTCTATTATAAGAATATCATTTTTTAGGTTTTTAATCAATAAGAACAATAAAAAAAATAGGAAAAATTAATTTCCTATTTTTATTATAATTCTTTATTATCAGTTGATCCTTCAGAGTTATCTCCTGGAACAACACTTTCTTCTGTTGTTTCAACAACTGGTTCGTTTGTTTCAACAGTTGTATCAGCAACAGGTTCTACAACTTCATCGTTATTTATTACTTCTGGAACTGCTTTGTTTTTCTTTCTCATCTTAGAAATTACTAAGATTAATAGTATAATGAATACTAATATAGCTGCACCTACAGCAATATATAACATCATATTACTACTATCATTATTTTTAAGTTCAAAAGCAAATTCAATAGTTTGTTCTCCACTATAACCTAATTTCCAAGTAAGTTTTTTATTGTCATTTTCTTGAGTTGTTGCATTATTACTTATAGCTTTATATGGTAGATTAACACTAAAACTTAAATCCATATTACTCATTAATCCAGATAGATCCATGTTACTACCTTCACTAGTTAGATCAAAGTTTTCTTCATCACCAGTTAAAGCATAATCTTCATCTGGAGTAGCTTCAGCATCGCCAGGTGTTTCAGTAGTTTCAACACCATTTTCTACTGTTTCAGTATCATTAGTTGATGTACCACTATTAGCATCGAATTTAAATTTAGCAGTATAAGTATTCTTATCACTACCTTTAACTACTTTAAACATTTTACCATTACATACACCCTCATCCATCATTCCAGATAAATCATATGTAACATCAGTTTCTGCACTAACTTCATCAATATTAGCTATTTTCTTAGTTAGTTTAAATCCTTCATAGTTTCCTTCTGAATATTTTGTAACTTCAAAACCACATTTTTTAGGTTCAGACATATCTTCTTCTTTTAATGAATTATCTTCTCCCATTAATGACTTATCAAAAGCATAAATAACAGAAAATTCCATTGATTTATCCTTTTTAATGTCCATATTAGCATTGAATTTAACACAACCTGTTGTAATTATTGCAAACAAAACAAGTAATAATAAGTATTTTGCTTTCTTCATAATTCCTCCTCTATTATAATTTTATCATATGTATTTTAAATTACAATATTTTTTTACAAAAAAAGATGTTATTAAATAACATCCATTACTATTGTTAATACAAAGAAAATAACACCAAGAGCCATAGTTAATCTACTTATAAATAGTTCACTACCTCTTTCTTTTCTTTTATTAAATAAATCTAAATTACCACCACTTATTATTTGACTAGCTGCTTCTGCTTTACCACTTTGAAGTAAGACAATTATAATAAGTAGAATAGCAACTACTAGGAAAATTTCTCTCATAATAAAACCTCACTTTCAATAAAATACCACAAAACATATTAAATTGCAACTATTTTATTTACCTCTTCTTCTCTCTTCTTCATAATCTTCCTCATATTCATCAGCTTCCATAACATTATTGAAGATAGCTGAATGTAATAATCGATAAGCAATTAATTTATTTTTCATATCTTTTTCTATTAATTCTATTTTCTTATTAATAAACTCTAACTGAGTTTTCTTTAAGAATTTATTATATTTATTAATCATTTCTCTTTTAAATTTTTCAGTTTCATCAAGGCAAAACAAGTAACCATTAGATGGATCTTCATCACTTTCTTCAATATTAGCAATTAACTCTAATAGTTTTTTAAAACGATTATCAATACTTCTTTTAATAACACCAGCAATTACATCATCATCATAGAATTTAATAACACCAATTCTTTCATCATCTTTCTTTTTAGTCATGTTAAAAGACTCATTAAAATCATATGATTCTATTGATTTAAAAACACTATTTTTAATTAAAACATATTTACTTTTTGTCTTCATCTATCTCACCCTGAATTAAATCTGGTCTTATCTCTTTCGTTTTTCTAATTTGTTCACTTAATCTATAAGCAGCTATTTTAGCATGATCACCAGATAGTAATATTTCAGGAACTTCCATTCCTTCATAAACACGTGGTTTAGTATAAACTGGATAATCTAATAAATTATTATTAAATGATTCATTTAAACTACTTTCACTATCAATTACTCCTGGAAGTAATCTAACTATACTATCAACTAAAATCATACTTGGAAGTTCTCCACCAGTTAAAATATAGTCACCAATACTTATTTCCATATCACAAATACTTCTAATTCTTTCATCAAAACCTTCATAATGACCACAAAGAATTATTAAGTGTTTCTTTTTACTTAATTCATAAGCAATATTTTGATTATATGCTTTACCACTTGGTGTCATCATAATAACTAAACTATCAATAGTTTTTAAATCATTAATACAATCAAAGATTGGTTGACATGCAAGAACCATTCCACTTCCACCACCATAAGGTGTATCATCAACATTATTGTGTGGATCAAGTGAATAATCACGAAAGTTGTGAATATTAATCTCTACTTTACCTTCAGCTTGCGCACGTTTTAAGATAGATTCAGTAAATGGACCATTATACATTTCAGGAAAAAGTGATAATATATCTATCTTCATAGTCCTTCTACCTCCTCAACCAAAATCTTTTTATTCTCCAAATCAACATTCTTAACTAATTCAAACGGTATATAACCAGAACTTGTTTTAATAAGTTTTTTATTATCATTAAGATAAACGATATCAGTAACTTCCCTTTCAATCTTATTATTATATACAATAAATCCAATTAAGTCACTATCTATATACTCATTTTTTACTAAATATTTATCACGGTCAATAAAAACTAATGTGTTTTTAGGAAATGGAATCATATTAATATCATTAATTCCCTCTAAAGTAACCATATCATATCCTTTATGAACACGATAACTTTTAATAATATAAGGGACATTATTAATGATTATTTCATTATCAATAACAAATACTTTAGATTTATATGGAAAATTAGATTTAATACGTATTTCACCCTTTAAACCATGAGTATTAACGTATTTACCAAGTACAATCTTATTCATAATTACCTCGATCTAATTCATATAATAAAATACTTGTTGCAACAGCTACATTTAAGCTTTCACAATCACTATTCATTTTAATATATAAATTCTTATCACATAATACTTGTATTTCTTCATGAACTCCATTACCTTCATTACCCATAATAAGAGCAAATTTAGAAACATTAACTTTTCTTACATCTTCACCATTATTAACATTAGTACCAAGAATAGTATAGCCATTATCACGAAGCTTTGGAATAATATCAAGTAAATCACCATAAATAATATTCATATCAAATATCATACCTTGAGTACTACGAAGTACTTTATCGTTATAAATATCAACTGAATTATTAGAAAGAATTATTGTATCAATATTAAAAGCTTTACTACTTCTTATAATTGTACCAATATTACCAGGATCACTTACATCATCAAGAATTAATATGCGATTACCAATAACTTCATTATTATCAACAATACGACATACACCAATAATATTAGTTGGTGTAGTAAGACTAGATAATTTCTTTAATACATTGTTAGTTACATAAGTAATTTCACCAGGATAATTAAAAGATATATTAGTTTTTTCAAGCATCAATAAATCAACTAATAAACCACATTTATTAGCTTCATAACACATATGAGCTCCTTCTACTAAAAACAATCCTTCTTTTTTACGATCTTTACTGTTTTTTAAAGAACAATATCTTTTAATTTTTTTATTATCCACACTAGATATTACCATACTAACTCCTAAAAATCATTTTTATTATATCATTTTTAATTAAAAAAAGAAACTATTCAAAGAATCCTTTTTGATATAGTTTCTCTTTTATCTTTCTTTCTAGTTCATCACCAGAATATTTTCTTTCTAGTTTCTTTCTAATCTTTTCTTTTTCTTTTTCTTTTAATTCAGATAAATTATCTATTTGAATATGAGATAAACAATCATTAATCATTTCTTTTTCATAACCTAGATTAATTAAATTCATCAGCATCTTACTTTTAAAGAAATAAGTACTTTTCTTATTAGTTTTTAAATTCTTATTTATATACTTTTCTATTCTATCTTTCCAAGTATCATTATATTTACTTAAGTATTGCGCATAAATATCACTAGTAATATCTAACTCTTCTAAATGCTTTATCATTTTATAAGGTCCATCATTAGAAAGATTAATATGATCTGTTATATAACATTTTGCATAATATTCATCATTTAAATATCCTTTACATTTTAATTTGTCAACAGTTTTGTCAACAATTTGTAAATCATATTTCTTTTTTAATAAATACTCTTTCATTCCTTTAATAGATAAAACATGATGATTTAAGTATCTTAAAGCTACTTCATATACTTCATATTCATTATTAATTTCCGTTATTCTATCTAAATCTACTATCTCTTTTTTTAGTAATAATTCTTCTTTTAAAATAACATCTTCATAAAGAATAATAGTATCATTATTTTCTAAAGTAACTTCATATTTATTAGATTTTAATTTCTTGTATTTGTTTATCTTCATTTTACCTCTTTATATAGTTATATTCACATGTTCTAATTAATCTATTCATAATAGCTAAACCTAATCCAATTGGAGGAATTGCTTCAATTAAAATAATATCACCATTATCTTTATCAGCTTCTCTTAGTATTTTAAAAATATTATGAGCTATTGAAACTAAATTATCTCCATAATTATAGTACTTGTAACAATTAATGTTTGTATTACCAATTATAATTGGTTTAGTATACTTCTTACTCTCTTCTTCTAATAATTCTTTATCAACTAAGATACATTTAGTTTTTGGTGCATAATGTTTATACATCATACCAGGACTTTCTACTTTACCTTTTGCTTCTTCCATTACAAATCTTGATATATTACAACTACCTACAACACTTTCAATATCTTCTTTTGTAATAAAACCTGGTCTTAGAATAGTTGGTACATTATCAATAACTTTACAAACTGTACTTTCAAGTCCAATACGTGAATCTCCTCCATCTATAATATACGCAACTGTTTCTTCAAATTCAGGAATAATATCATAAATATTTGTTCCGCTTGGTCTTGTTGATACATTAGCTGATGGGGCTGCAATAGGATAATCTAATTTTTCAAGTAAATTATGAGCTATTTCATCAATTGGTACTCTAATACCAACAGTATCTAAATTACAGGTTACATTACTTGGTATAATATCTTTCTTTTCTAATATTAATGTAAATGGACCTGGCATAAATGAATCAATTAGTTTTTGTTCTATTTCATTATTAATTACCGCGTATTTAGTTATTTCAGATTTATCTTTTAAATGAACTATTAATGGGTTATTAACTGCACGGTTTTTAGCTTTAAATATTTTATCTACAGCTTTAAAATCTAAGGCATTAGCACCTAATCCATATACTGTTTCTGTTGGAAATATTACTAATCCACCACTGTCTAGTTCTTCTTTAGCAATATCTAATTCTTCTTTTGTAAGTATTTTCATTTAATCACCTTGTCCTGTTGTTTTATTATTTAGATACTCTTTACCATGATAGTAATTCTTAATAAATTCTTCACGATATTCTAAGATATTATCATTTTTAATACATTCTCTTAAATCTTCAGTTAATCTTGTTAAGAATCTTAGATTATGAATTGATAATAATCTACTTCCTAACATTTCATTTAATGTAACTAAGTGACGAATATAAGCTTTTGTGAAGTTTTTACAAGCATAACAATCACAACCTTCTTCTAAAGGTGCAAAATCTTCTTTAAACTTAGCATTTTTAAGATTAATTTTACCATATTTAGTAAAGGCATTTGCATGTCTTGCAATACGGGTAGGAAGAACACAATCAAAAATATCTATTCCACGAATAACACCTTCAATAATATCAATAGGATCTCCTACTCCCATTAAATATCTTACTTTATCTTCTGGCATATATGGAGTTGCATATTCAACCATTTTATACATAGTTTCCTTAGTTTCACCAACACTAGTTCCTCCAATACTATATCCATCAAAATCTAGTTTAGCTGTTTCTATTGCACTTCTTTTTCTTAAATCAGGATATTCTCCACCTTGAACAATTCCAAATAAAGACTGTCTTGGATTATTATGAACATCTTTACCACGTTTTGCCCAACGAAGTGTTCTTTCAATACTTTTTTCCATATATTCATAAGTTGATGGATATGCTGGACATTCATCAAAACTCATTGCTATATCACTATCTAATTTATTTTGTATTTCAATAGATTTTTCTGGTGTTAAAAATAACTTAGCTCCATCAATATGACTTTTAAAATGAACTCCTTCTTCAGTAATATCTTTTGGTCTTGCTAAACTAAATACTTGAAATCCACCTGAATCAGTTAAAATAGGCCCATTATAATTCATAAATTTATGAAGACCACCGGCTTTTTCAATTAAATCTTCCCCAGGTCTTAGCCATAAATGATATGTATTAGCTAATATAATCCCACTTTTAATATCATATATCTCTTCTGGTGTAATACCTTTTACAGTAGCACGTGTACCAACAGGCATAAACATAGGTGTATCATATGTACCATAATTAGTAGTAATAGTACCAAGTCTCGCACCAGTAGTCTTTTCTTTTTTTATTAAATTATATTTAATCTTCATAATTACCTCACAAAGTCACTTTATTATAACAAAAGATTTATCTATTGTAAATTAATAAATAAAATATTTCATTCCACATAAATCATGGTAAAAAGCTGTATTTATTTTCCAATCATCTTCTTCATATATTAATACAAAATCTCTTTTTCTATTATCAATAGTTATTTCATAAACTATTTTCTTATCTTCTATTTTAGTAACATCTAATTTTTGATTAAGACTCATTCTATTAACATTACATGTATTAATATTATTGAAATAATACTTACCATTTTTATAATTAATCCAACTATAACTTATACCATCACTATATACTTTTTCATAAGTTATATTCCTTGCAAACAACTTTTTAAATTCACTTTCAAAGTTATTACCAATACATTCATTATTTTGATATTTACAAGTAAATACTTTATCTTTTGAATTTAATTTTTTATTATTAACAACAAACTCTGCTTTATTAAAAGCTCCATCTACCATCCATAAAAATTTCAAGTATTTTTCTTCACCAATTATAGTAGCTTTTTCTTTATCTATTACATCATCTTTTGTTTTAACAATAACTAAGATTATTATAATTAAACAAACAATTAGTAATAAAAGCTTTTTCATATAGTCACCAATATAATTGTATATCATTTTATTATCAAAGAAAAGAATCTATTTCTAGATTCTATTCAATATTAATTGTTCTTTTTGCAGATTCTTCTTTTGCAGGTACTGTAATCTTTAATGTACCATCAACAAATTCTGCTTTGATCTTATCTTCGTCAATATCTCCTAAATAGAAAGAACGTTCCATAGTATTAAATCTTCTTTCTCTTCTTAGATATTTCTTTCCCTCATGTTCTGATTTTTCGAACTCTTTCTTTGCCTTAATAGTTAAAGTTCCTTTGTGACATTCAATATTAATTTCGTTTTTCTTGTATCCTGGAACATCCATTTCCACATGATACATACCATCTTTTTCATAAATGTCGCAGTTCATTCCTTTACCTACGGTTGGTTCAAACACATCAAACATATCATCATAAAATCTACTTGGTAACATAAACATCACTCCTTTTCTTATTACTATTTCGATATGATATTACATATTGTTTCAGTTAATTCATTTGGATTATCAACAGATAATCCATTTATTAATAAAGCCATGTTATATAAAACATTAGTATATTCTTTAACACCATCATCATTCTTTTCATTATGTAAGGAAACTAATTTTTCATACACTGGATGATTAGTATTAATTAGAAGTACTTTATTAGCTTTAATATCAGTACTATTTGGCATAGCTTTAAATACTTTTTCCATCTCAAGTGATACTTCACCAACAGATGTTAAAGCTACTGGATGATTCTTTAATTTATCACTAAACTTAACATCATTAATTGATAATGCACTCTTCATAACACTTAATAAATCTTTATTATCTTCATTTACTTTCTTGATTTCTTCATCCTCATCTTCATCTTTTTCATCTTGAGCATTTATGAAATCTAAATCTTCATATTTATTCATTGCTTTAATAGTAAATTCATCAAGATAATCAGTTAAGTATAATACTTCTTTTCCTTTATCAATTAAGTTTTCTACTTGTGGCATATTCTTAATCTTAGCTATTGATTCACCAGCTGCATAATAGATTTTCTTATCATCACCTAGTCTTGATTTATATTCAGATAATGTTACTAATTTATCTTCATAACTAGAGTTAAATAATAATAAATCTTGTAATAATTCTTTACTCATTCCAAAACTAGAATAAATACCATATTTAATTTGTGCGCCAAACTCTTTAAAGAATTTTTCGTAATCTTCTCTTTTTTCATTTAATAATTCAAGTAATTCTTTTTTAATTTTACTTTCAATAGATTTAGCTATACTCTTTACTTGATGATTTAATTGCATTGTCTCACGTGAGATATTTAAATCAACATCTTCAGAATCAACAATACCTTTTACAAAACTAAAGTAATCAGGTAATAAATCAGAACACTTATTAGTAATTAAAACTCCTTTAGAATATAACTCTAATCCCTTTTCATATTCTTTAGTATAATAGTCACTTCCTGCATGACTAGGAATAAATAATAAAGCATCATAACTAACAAGACCCTCTACTTTACTTTTAATAATATGAATTGGGTTTTCAAAATCATAATAACGATCTTTATAGAAATTATTATAATCATCATCTTTTACTTCTTTTTTATTCTTTTTCCAAATAGGTATCATACTATTAATTGTCTTATCATTCATAACTATTGGATAAGTAATATAATCAGAATATTTCTTAATAATTCTTTCTAAATTATAATCATCCAAGTATTCACTATATTTATGATTATCGGTATCTTCTTTTAAATGAAGAGTAATAATAGTACCATAATCTTCCATTTCACTAGAAGTAATAGTATATCCATCTATACCACTAGATTCCCAAAGGTAAGCATCAGTAGAATAAGCACTTTTACTTAATACTTCTACTTTTTCACTAACCATAAAACTAGAATAGAAACCAACACCAAATTGACCTATTATATCAATATCTTTTTTCTTTTCATTTTCTAACTTAAATAATTCACTACCAGATTTAGCAATAGTTCCTAAATTATTCTCTAGTTCATCTTTAGTCATACCAATACCATTATCACTAATTGTAATAGTACGTTTATCTTTATCAAAAGATACTTTAATTTTTAAATCATCCTTTTTTACTTTTAATTTTTTATCGGTCAAAGAATTATAATATAGTTTATCTAAAGCATCTGATGCATTAGAGATTAATTCACGTAAGAATATTTCTTCATTAGTATAAATAGAATTAATCATCATACTAAGTATTTTCTTTGATTCTGCTTTAAATTCTTTCTTTTTCATATAATCTCCTTTTTGTTACAAGACTATCATAGTACTATTTTTAGCAGTTGTCAAGTAAGAGTGCTAATTTTTTTATAAAAAAAAAGACTATTTAGTCTTTTTATTATTTATGTTATTTTCTAATGTTTTTTCAAATGGATCAATAAAATTTTTATGAATCCAATTACTATAATCTATCATAACACGAATACAGTTTTCTAAACCAAAAAGTGTATTAGAATGAACTTGTCCAGTTTTTGATAAACTACTAAACTCAATGTTAAATATATGAGATTCACTTGCAATATATTCATTACCAAAATCATTAATCAGATCATCCACATCAAGACTATCTGTATAGGAACAAAGAGCAAAAACTACCTTTTCATAATACATTGTATTACGATCCATTTTTTTATTACCACTAAATTCAAGGACGTCATCACCATATAAAAGTTTAAAGAAATTTTCATTTTTACCAAAATAAAAGCAAAAATATCCACTTGTATCTTTTAATATAATATCTTCACCATCATATATTAGTTCAATAGTATAATCTATATCTTTAAAATTACTATTAAATAATACTTTTAGATTTTTTTTAGAATTATCTACACTAGAAAATGATATTTTGTTAAATATTGGTAAACGAATGTGATTTGTATCTATTAATTTTACTACATCAGTAATCTTTTTTATTACTTCTTCATCAATTAGTACTTCTTTCAAAGCTTCGGTTACTTTTTTTTCTAAATTAATATCATATTTCATAAGTTACCTACCTATTAACACTTTCTTTTTTCCTACTTTATCAAGTTTACTAATACGTTTTTCATATATATAATTATAATAATCTATTGCTAAAACAAAACAATTCTCTAGGTCATCTAAAAATTTTATGGCGATTTCTTCATCTTGATCTTTTTCACATGAAAAAGGCACTTTAAAATAAGCCGCAGTACCTGATTCTCTTGGCAATATTTCAAAAGTTTGATAATCTGCTAAATATTTATTTGCTTCCTCTTCATAAACAAGTATTGTATCATCTTCTTTTCTTGTTGGTGCAAAACATAAATCAAGATTATTTGTGTTAGTAAATATATATAATCTTACTTTAGAAAAACCACCATATTTTTTAATATATGATGATATCACTGAATCTTCAGTTGATTTAAAACCTTCAAAAAGAAGTACATTATCACCATATACAAACTTATAAATATCTTTTTCTTTTGAAAAAGTTAGTTCAATATTTTTTTCTAAATCACATATTAATATCTTATCAGGATAATATTGTAACTCAATATGATAATCAACATTATCACAGTTACTAGAAAACTCTACTTTTAATGGTTCGTTCTTGCTTTCTTCTTTTATACCAGTGAAATTTATACCATTAAACATAGGAATATTCGTAAAACTTCTATCGTTAAAATAATTAACAATTTCAGTAATAGAATCAATAATCTTTTGATCTATTTCTTTTTCTTTTAGAAATTTTTCAACTGTTAAATACAAAATAATATTATATTTCATAGAACCCCCCTAAGTAATTAACGACTTTTTACTTTCATTGGTCCAAAGAAATCAACTATATTTTCTTTAAGAGAATTACGAAAATCAATAGCAAATCTAATAAAATTATCAAAATTCTTAAAAGTTGATACATCTACAAGTCCCATAGTTGATCTAAACGAAGAAAAAGGAGCATAAAGACTTGTTCTGCCACTATTATCATAAAGAAAATCTGGTCTAAAAGAATCATCAGGTTTCTCATGAGAATTCATTCCTCGATAAACACCTACAGTTATTTTAGAAAATCCACCAAATTTATCAATATACTCACTATCCTCATCTTCAACTGGTTTTTCTCCTTTAATAGTAATTACATCACTATCATATGGAAATTTTGCACTCCACTTTTTATCACTAAATCTAAATTCATAATTATCATCGGTAGTTTTAATGACAATTTCATCACCTTCAACAGTAAGTACATATTCAAAGCCATAAAGATCTTTAACATCATTATATTGAGCACTAAATCTAATTGATAGATCTTCTTTTTTACTAATATTTCCATCAATTAACCTAAAATAATCAAATAATGGAAGATTAGATTCATCTAACATTGTAACTACGTTAATTATAGAATTAGCCATTTCTTCAGAAATAGATCCACTATTATCTTCTAAAAGTTTCTTAAGTCTTTTAATAACATAAAAGCCATAATTTTCACTATATTTCATTTTATTTCCCCCTCACAAAAACGTGTTTTACTATACCATAAGCACTACAAAAAGTCAATAAAAAAAGCATTGTAACACAACACTATTTTCTTTTTGATTCTCTTTCTTCTATTTCTTTTTTAACTTCTTTATATGCCTCTGTATACAAAGCTCCACCATCACGCATTTCATTTTTCATAAGAATTAAATCAATGGTTCTTTTGGTTTTAATTTTTTCTTTAAATTTCTTTAATTCTTCAATAGTCATATTATTATAATCCATAAACACCTCATATTAATTATATAATTATTTATTTTTATTGTAAAGTAAGTCTAAGTATTCAATAACATCACTAATTGATTTATCTGGTGTTGATGCACCAGCTGTTATTCCAACAACATCATCTTTATCAAACATCTCTTTATTTAAATCATCTTTAGTTTGAATTAAATAAACTACCTTACAACACTTACCTGCTTCAATAGCTAATTCTTGAGTATTAGAACTATTCTTTCCACCAATAACAATCATTTTATTAACTTGCTTAGCTATTTCTTTAGCCTCTTCTTGACGAATACTAGTTGCATTACAAATAGTTTTATCGACTTCTATATTTATTTTAAATATCTTTTTTATTTCATCAACTAATTCATCAAATAATTCACTATTAAATGTTGTTTGAGCTACAACATAAACTTTATCTTTACCACAATTTAAATATTCTTGATAGCAATCATTTATATCATCAATACTATTAACTACATAACTAGTATCACTATAACTTTTGTGCGCTATTACTTCAGGATGAGTTTTTTTACCAATTATGATAACAAAACTATTCTTTCTACCAAGTATTTTATTATGAACTAATTTTACTCTACCACAAGTTAAATCAACTAATTCTATATTTCGTTTCTTAGCTTCTTGATAAAACTTTATTCCTTCACCA
>JAEEGK010011884.1_pt1 | contig 19836 bp, 12 predicted proteins | sample 8958771 | NCBI WGS metagenome assembly JAEEGK01 (sample SAMN16246547, study PRJNA631951) | gut metagenome | biome: gut microbiome; feature: rumen; material: SC-attached | host: Bos | place: Iran: Karaj | collected 2018-10
TGATGGAGATGCCGGAGATGCCCGCCAACGTTCACGGCGTGCCCCAGATGCTGGCCCCCTCTCAGTATGAGGAGGACTGCCTCTATCTCAATGTGTGGAGCCCGGCCAAGACGGAGGCGGACAAGCTGCCCGTGTTCATCTGGGTCCACGGCGGCGGCATGGTGGCCGGCAGCGGCTGCGAGGTGGTGTGCGACGGCAGCGGCTTCGCCTCCCGGCGGGACGTGATCGTGGTGACCATCAACTACCGGCTGGGCTTCTTCGGCTTCTTCGCCCATCCGGATCTGACGGCGGAGGCGGGCGGCAGCTCCGGCAATTACGCCCTCTTCGATATCCGCAAGGCCTGCCAGTGGGTGAAAAACAACATCGCAGCCTTCGGCGGCGACCCGGATCGGATCACCGTCGCCGGACAGAGCGGCGGGGCGGCGGCCTGCGGCGCTCTCCATGCCTCCCCCCTGATGAAGGGGCTGATCCGGCGTCTTTCCATCGAGAGCGGCCCCATCTTCTACGGCTTCATGCAGCCCCAGGACCGGAGCGTCTACGAAGCAAAGGGCGTGGAGTTCATGGAGCGCATCGGCTGCAAAAGCATCGAGGAGCTGCGGCAGCGGGACGCCTGGGAGCTCTTTGACGAATACAGCAAATGGAGCCCCGGCATGATGGGGGGCTTCAGCTTCTGCGTGGACGGGCAGTTCCTGCCCAAGCCCTACGGGGAGATCATGGAGGCCGGGGAATTCAACGATTTTGACGTGATGATCGGCTCCTGCGCCCAGGAGTTCCCCGCCGTGGACCCGGAGAAATTCACGGTGGAGGATTTTGAGAAGTACCTGGCGGAAGCCTTCCCGGACCGGCTGGAGGACATGAAGAGATGGTACCCCGCTTCCGACGGGGTCATGGCCGCCAAACAGATCTCCACCATCAGCTCGGATATGATGCTCATGGGCAGCGTAAAGATCGGGGAGCTCTGCGCAAAATACGGCCGCCGGGCCTTCGTCTGGCTCATGACCAAGGAGAACGAAACGCCCCGGGGCCATGCCGCCGGGAGCCCCCACTGCGCCGAGATGCCCTACGTCTTCGGCCGGGTGGACAAGGGAGAGCGGAACCCCTTCTTCGACTACCACTGGGTGGGGGCGGACTACGACTTCATGGAGCTGATCCAGGGGTATTGGCAGACCTTCTGCGCCAAGGGCGATCCCAATGGAGAGGGCCGTCCGGAATGGAAGCCGTACCGGGAGACCTTCGACGTGTGCGAGCTGGGGAACGACTCCCATATGTTCACCCCGGAGCAGCAGGAAAAATACCGGTATTTCTGGGACAAGCTCTCCTCGGGCAAATACACCGCCGTCACCTTCGGCATGCCCCGCTTCGTGCCCGTCGGCTGAGCAGAGATAAAGGACACCCCGGATCATGCGATCCGGGGTGTTTTGCCGTTTCCGTCATATCTGTTTTCTCAGGTCATCAGAACCGCCCGGCAGGGGGCTCCGTCCGAATCCCCCAGGTTCAGGGGCAGGGCGCTGAGGAAATACCGCCCGTCCGGCACCCGCATCAGGCGCAGCCCCTCCAGCAGGACCTTTTCCGCCCCCAGCAGGATCAGATGCACTTCCATGGGAGCCTCCTCCGGCCCCACGGTCTGGCTCTCCACCCCGATGAGGCGCAGAGAGGACGCCGCAAAGACCCGGGCCGCTTCGGCGGTGACCACGCAGTCTCCCCGGAGGAGGAGCCGCTCCCCCGCCCCGGCCTTTTCCGCCAGGCGCAGGACTGCCGCCGCCCGCTCCCCGGTCAGCTCTCCGGGGCAGGTATACACAAAGGCGGGACCCAGGAAGATCTCCGGGTCCAGCTCCCCGATGGTCTTCCCATCCCGGAGGAAATGGAAGGGGGCGTCCGCATGGGTGCCGTTATGGGCGCACAGGCTCAGGGCGGTGAGGTTGTACAGAGCCCCCTCCGCCATACTGCTGATCCGCTCCCGCTTCGGGGCGGGATCCCCGGGGAATACACGGCAGGAAAACAACTCCTGGGAGATATCCAGAACCATGAAAACGTCCTCTCTCGTTATCCCCCTCATCCGTCACGCCGCTTCCGTGAGACGCGCCGCGACACCTTCCCCCGGGGGAAGGCAGCCTGCGCGGCGGGGACGGAGGAGCGAGAAGCGTCCCTGGGTTTCATCCGGGCTTCGCCCGGTGCCTTGCCTGTTTATTTCTTGCCGGAAAGCAGGTCCACCGCGCCGCCCAGGATGGTGCCCAGGATCCCGTCCGCCGCGGTCTTCTCCCCCTTCAGCACCTTCAGCGCCGTTTCTTTGGTGTTCTTGTCCGCCGCCCGGTACAGCTCCACCAGCTTCTTTTCCGCCGCGGTGAGCTTCAGTTCCTCTTCCTTCTTCGCCGCAGGCTTCTTGGCTGCCGGCTTCTTGGCCGCGGAGGGCTTGCTTCCCTCCTTCGCCGCGTTCAGCAGAGAGGCCTGGGTCACGCCGGCGGCCTTGGCGATGGCCTTCAGCTGGGCCTGGCTCAGCTCGATCTCGCCCCGTTCCGCCTTGCTGATGTCCGCCGCGGTGAGACCGGCGATCTTCTTCGCCAGCTGTTCCTGGGTGAGCTTCGCGCCGGTGCGGGCTTCCTTGATGAGGGGTCCTACCTTGTTCGCCATGGAGCATTCCTCCTTATATCACGCGGTCAGTCCTGGTATCCGTTGGGATTGTTCCGCTGCCAGTTCCAGCTGTCCCGGCACATATCCTCGATGCTCTTCTCCGCGTGCCAGCCCAGGACCCGCTCCGCCTTGCCGGGATCGGCATAGCAGGCGGCGATGTCTCCGGGGCGGCGGGGGTCGATCACATAGGGGATCTCCACCCCGCTGGCGGCCTCAAAGGCGTGTATGATCTCCAGCACGCTGTATCCCCGGCCGGTGCCCAGGTTGAACACCTCCACGCCGCCGGACTCGATGGCCTTCAGGGCCGCCGCGTGGCCCCGGGCCAGGTCCATCACATGGATGTAATCCCGCACCCCGGTGCCGTCCGGCGTATCGTAATCGTTGCCGAAAACATGGAGCTTCTCCAGTTTTCCCACCGCCACCTGGGTGATATAGGGCATCAGGTTATTGGGGATCCCGTTGGGGGCTTCCCCCAGCAGGCCCGAGGGGTGGGCTCCGATGGGATTGAAATACCGGAGCAGCACCACCCGCCAGGGGTTCTGATCTCCGTTCTTCACATCTGCGGTATGCAGGTCCCGGAGGATCTCCTCCTGCATCCACTTGGTCCAGCCGTAGGGATTGGTGCACCGGCCCTTGGGACATTCCTCCGTGATGGGGATCTCCGCCGGATCTCCGTACACCGTGGCGGAGGAGGAGAAAATGATGCTCTTGCAGCCGCTGCGGCGCATCACGTCCGTCAGGGTCAGGGTGCCGCCCACGTTGTTCTCATAGTACTCCCAGGGCTTCGCCACGGATTCCCCCACGGCCTTCAATCCCGCAAAATGGATGACGCAGTCGAAGCGGTGCTCTGCGAACACCCGCTCCAGGGCGGCCCGGTCCCGAACGTCCGCCCGGTAAAAGGGGACCTTCTTCCCCGTCAGCCGCTCCACCCGATCCTGGACCCTCGGGCTGGCGTTGGAGAGATTGTCCAGGCAGACCACCTCGTGTCCCGCCTGCAGCAGCTCCACCTGGGTATGGGAACCGATATATCCGGCACCGCCGGTGACCAGCAGCTTCATGCAGTGTATCCTCCCCTCATTCCACCGTGACGGACTTGGCCAGGTTCCTGGGCTTATCCACGTCCAGGCCCCGGGCCACGCTGATATAGTACCCCAGCAGCTGCAGGGGCACCACCACCAGGCTGCCCACGAAATGTTCGTCCGCCCGGGGGACGTAGATGGTGAAGTTCACCTCGTCCTCCACGCTGTAATTCCCATAGCTGGTAAGGCCCATGAGATAGGCCCCCCTGGCCCTGCACTCCGCCATATTGCTGACGGTCTTCTCCAGCAGGGCGTTCTGGGTGAGGACGCCGATCACCAGGGTGCCGTTCTCCACCAGGCTGATGGTGCCGTGCTTCAGTTCCCCGGCGGCGTAGGCCTCGGAGTGGACGTAGCTGATCTCCTTCATTTTCAGGCTGCCCTCCAGGCTCACGGCGTAATCCAGCCCCCGGCCGATAAAGAACACGTCGTGGGCATGGGAATACTTGGAGGCGAACCACTGGATCCGTTCCTTGTCCTCCAGCACCCGCTCGATCTTCCCGGGGAGGGCTTCCAGCTCCCGGAGGTAGCGGGCGTACTCTTCCTCCTCCAGCCGGCCCCGGACCTTCGCCAGCTGCACCGCGAAGCAGTACATGGCGGCCAGCTGGGCGCTGTAAGCCTTGGTGGTGGCCACGGCGATCTCCGGCCCCGCCAGGGTATAGAGCACGTGCTCCGCCTCCCGGGCGATGGTGGAGCCCACCACGTTCACCACGGCCAGCGTATGGAGAGAAGCCTCCTTCGCCTTCCGCAGGGCCGCCAGGGTGTCCGCCGTCTCCCCGGACTGGGAGATGACGATCACCAGGGTATGGGGATCCAGGGGCAGGTTCCGGTATCGGAATTCCGAAGCCAGCTCCACCCGCACGGGCAGGCCGGTCATATCCTCCAGCACATATTGGGAGACCATGCCCACATGCCAGGCGGAGCCGCAGGCCGCGATGCAGACGGAGGACGCCTCCCCCAGCAGCTCATCCGTGATCCCCGCGCCGGAGAGATCGATGCGGCCGTCCTTCACCAGGCTGTTCAAGGTATCCCGCACCGCCTTGGGCTGTTCATGGATCTCCTTGAGCATGAAATGCTCGTAGCCTTCCTTCTCCGCCGCCTCCGCGTCCCAGGTGACGGTGGTGAGCTCCAGCTGGATCTCATCCCCGTTCAGGTCGAAAAACTGCACCTGGCCCGGCAGGATCCGGGCGCACTGGAGGTCGCCGATATAGTACACCTGCCGGGTGTACTTCAGGATGGCGGGGATATCCGACGCCAGGAAGGATTCCCCTTCCCCCACGCCGATGATCATGGGGGAATCCCGCCGGGCGGCGTAGATCTCCCCGGGGTAATCCTTGAACATCAGAGCCAGGGCATAGGAGCCCCGGGTCCGGACCATCATGCGGTTGATGGCGTCCATGGGGCCCAGCTTATATTTCTTGTAATAGTAGTCCACCAGCTTGATGAGCACTTCCGTATCCGTGCCGCTGTAAAACTGGTAGCCGTGGCTCAGGAGTTTTTCCTTCAGCTCCTCGTAGTTCTCGATGATGCCGTTATGGACCCCCACCACGTTCGACTCCACCGGCCCGGAGGCGGAGCCCTTGGCGTTTCCGCTCACGTGGGGGTGGGCGTTGGTCTGGGTGGGCTCCCCATGGGTGGCCCAGCGGGTGTGACCGATGCCGCAGGTACCGGGAAGCGCCCGGCCGTAGTCCACCTTCTCCGCCAGGTTCCGCAGCTTGCCCGTGGCCTTCACCACCTCCGCCAGCTGGGTGCCGCAGCGCACCGCCAGACCGGCAGAGTCATAACCCCGGTATTCCAGCTTGCTCAGGCCGTCCAGAAGGATCGGCGCCGCAGGCCGGGAACCCGTATATCCAACGATTCCGCACATGCTTCCGCACCTCCTCAAAACCAAATGATTATATCACAAAATGGAAAAGAACTCAATCCATCCGTTCCCCGTCGCCCCGGGTTTTTCTCCCGAGTTTTTCTTCGCCCCGCCGGCCCCGAAAAGGCAGGCTCCGACGGGGCAAAAACGCCCCGTTTCTCCCGGTTTTTCTTGTCCCCCGCCGCCGGGCGTGGTAAAATAATAAAATCGAATGAAATCGGCGGAGAGCGGAGGTGAGAAGATGCTGACCCTGATCCTGGGCGGCGCCGGAAGCGGCAAGACCCGGCTGGTATACCGCCAGTTCCGGGAGGCGATGGAAGCGGGCAGGACCGGTCTGGTGCTTCTCACCCCGGAGCAGCAGTCCCACCGGGCGGAGCGGGAGCTGGCCGCCTTCTGCGGCCCCGCCCTGAGCCTCCACGGGGAGGTCCTGAGCTTCACCCGGCTGTACAGCCGGGCGGCGGCGGAGCTGGGCGGTCTGGCGGACCCCATCCCGGATCGGGGAGCCCGGCTCCTGCTCCTGGCTCTGGCCCTGGAGGAGACCGCTCCCCTGCTCCGGCAGTACGGAGACCGGGGACGGCGGGGGGACTGGCTCCCCCAGCTGCTGGATGCGGTGGAGGAGCTGGAAAGCTCTCTCACGGAGCCCGAGGCCCTCATGGCCGCGGCGGAGGAGGCGGCGGGCAGCATCCGGGACAAGCTCTATGATCTGGCTCTGGTACAGCAGGCGTACCGGGCGGCCCTGGACCGCCGCCTGGGGGACAGCCGGGATCGGATCCGCCGGCTGGCGGATATGGCCGAGACCTGCTCCGCCGGTTCAGGCGGCCTCTGGGCAGACGGGTTCACGGATTTCACCGCGGCGGAGCTGGAGGTGCTGGACGCCCTTCTCCGCCGGGGCTCGGACCTGACCGTTGCCCTGCCCCTGCCCGACTGGGCGGGGGAGGACGAGGAAGCCTTCCGTCTGCCGGAAAACACCTTCCGGCGGCTCACCCGTCTGGCTTCTCTCCGGGGGACGCAGTGCCGGATCCTCCGCTGCGCCGGGGAAGAGGACCCTGCCCCTGCCCTGCGGCGGCTAGCGGAGGGCCTTTATCGGTACGGGGAGGCTCCCGCTCCCGCGGGGGAGGAAAAGCCCCCGGTGGAGCTGATGCAGACGGCGAATTTCTCCGGGGAATGCCGTTATGCCGCCGCCCGGATCCTGGAACTGCTGCGGCAGGATCCCTCCCTGCGTTTCGGGGACTTTGCCGTGGCCGCCCCGGACTACGGCGGGAAGGGCCCGCTGCTGGAGGCCGTGTTCCGGGAATACGGGATCCCTTTTTTCGTGGAGGAGACCACCAGCCTGGGGGATACCGGCCTCGCCGCATTCGTACTGGACGCCCTGAACGCCGTCTCCGGCGGTTTCGCCTACCGGGACGTTTTTGCCTGTCTGAAATCCGGTCTGGCCGGGCTCACCCCCGGGGAGACGGATCGGCTGGAGAATTACTGCCTCCTCTGGAATATCCGGGGCGAGGGGACCTGGGGCCAGGAGGCGCCCTGGGACCGGCATCCCCGGGGCTACGTATCGGAACGCACGGAGGCGGACGAAAAAGAGCTGGCGGAGGTGGACGCCCTGCGCCGGAAAGCCGCCGCCCCCCTGCTGAAGCTCAGCGGCGCGCTGAAACAAGCGGAAACGGGGCGGGAATACCTCGCCGCCCTGACGGATTATCTTTTGACGACGGATATCCGCTCCGGGCTCAGCGCCCGGGCAGCGCGGCTGGAGGAACTGGGCGACCTGCAGGCCGCCCGGGACTGCCTCCGCCAGTGGGACGCGCTCTGCGCCTGCCTGGATCAGTTCTGGGAAGCCCTGGGGGACGTGAGCCTGGAGGAAAAGGACTTTCTGCGTCTGCTGGAGCTGCTGCTCCGAAACCGGGATATGGGCTCCATCCCCGCCGCGCTGGACTGCGTTTCCCTGGGTTCTCCCGGACGGCTCCGGGGGCGGAAGCCCCGGGTCCTCCTCCTTCTGGGAGCGGAGGACTCCGCCCTTCCCGGCGCCGAGGACGGGAGCGGCTTTTTCTCCCCGGAGGAACGGCGCGCCCTCTTCGACCTGGGGCTGCGCCTGGAGCAGGATCGGGAAGAAGGACTGTCCCGCCGCCTGTACGACCTGTATCAGATCGCCGCCGCTCCCCGGGAGCGGCTGATCGTGAGCTTTTCCGGGCCGGACGCCCGGCCCAGTTTTCTGCAGCGCCGGGCCATGACCCTTCTGGGCGCGGTCATGGGCCGGGAGGAGGATCTGGGGGAAAAGCATCTCTGCGCCGCGCCGGATCCCCTGTTCCGTCTCGCCCTGGCGGGGGGCAGCCGTCTCGCCCGGGCCGCAGCCCGGGTGACGGATCGGGATCGGCTGGAACGGGTGCGGGCTTCCGCTCTCCGTTCCCGGGGGAATCTCTCCTCCGGAGCGGCCGCCGCCCTGTACGGGCGGGAGCTGCGGCTTACCGCCTCCCGCACCGAGACCTTCTATACCTGCCGCTATCGGTATTTTCTGCAGTACGGCCTGAAGGCCGCCGAGAGGAAGACCGCCGGCTTCCAGGCGCCGGAACTGGGCACCTTCCTCCATTTTGTGCTGGAGGGAGTATGCCGGGAAGCCGCCTCTCTGGGGGGCTTCCGGGACCTGGGGGAGGATACCCTGAAGGGGCTGACGGAAAAGTATACCGACGAGTACGTCCGGCAGTTCCTCCGTCCGGCCCAGATGCGGGATCCCCGCTTCCGCTACCTCTTCACCCGTCTCCGCCGGAGCGTGGATCTGATCCTCCGGGACGTGACCGGTGAGCTGGCGGCGAGCCGCTTCACCCCCATGGACTTCGAGCTGCGCTTCGGCCTGGGGCAGAACGAGCTTCCCCCCCTGCGGGCGGGAGACGTGAGCCTGGGCGGCGTGGCGGACCGGGTGGACGGCTGGCTGGACGGGGACACCCTGTACCTGTGCATCGCGGATTACAAGACGGGAAAAAAGACCTTCAGCCTGACGGACGTCTGGTACGGGCTGGGGATCCAGATGCTCCTGTACCTTTTCGCCCTGGAGGCAGACGGCCCGGCGCGCTACGGCGTCAGCCGCATCGTCCCCGCCGGGGTGCTGTACGCCCCCGCCCGGGACCTGTTCCTGGACATGTCCCGGAACAGCAGTCCGGAGGAGATCGCCAAGGCCAGGCAGAAGGCCCTGAAGCGCAGCGGTCTGCTCCTGGCGGACGTGAAGGTGCTCAAGGCCCGGGAGGAGGGGGACCAGCCCCGGTATATCCCCGTAACCTACCGGGACGGCGTGCCCACGGGTTCCGTGGCTACCCTGGCCCAGCTGGGCCAGCTGGCGGCTTATGTGAAGAAACTCCTGGAACGCATGGGTTCCGCCCTCCGCTCCGGCTCCATCCAGGCGGATCCTCTGTGCCGGTCCGGGAGCAATGTGCCCTGCGACTGGTGCCCCTATACCGCCGCCTGCGCTTTCCAGGAGGGGCAGGGAGAAGACCGGTATCGGCAGGTCAGAAGCCGTACGGGAGACGAATTCTGGCAGGATCTGGGAAGGGAGGCGGCGGAAAATGGCTGACTTTCCCCTCACCCCCGCCCAGCGGGCGGCGGTGGAACACCGGAACGCCCCCCTGCTCATCGCGGCGGGAGCCGGTTCCGGCAAGACCCGGGTGCTGGTGGAGCGGCTGCTGGACCGCATCCTCCGGGATGACCTGGATCTGGACCGGTTCCTGCTCATCACCTATACCCGGGCGGCGGCGGCGGAGCTCCGCAGCCGCATCCAGGACGCCCTGTCCCGGGCTCTGGACGGGGATCCGGGCAGTCTCCGGCTCCGGCGGCAGCTCACCCTGGTGAACCGGGCTTCCATCGGCACCATCCACAGCTTCTGCGCCTCCCTCCTGCGGAAGCACGCGGTCCTCTGTTCACTGCGGCCGGATTTCCGGCAGCTGGAGGCCGACGAGGAGGCGGTGATCCGGGGAGAGGTGCTGGAAGCCCTGCTGGAAACGCGGTACGGGGAAATGGAACCGGACTTCAGCCGTCTAGCGGACAACCTGGGGGGCGGGATGGACGACTCCGCCCTGAAGCAGACGGTGCTCCGGACCTTTGAGCAGGTCCAATCCCATCCCGATCCCGAAGCCTGGCTCCGGGAACAGTGGGAAGCTCCCGTTCCCGCCGGGGATGCGGCGAAGACCCCCTGGGGCAGCCTGCTTCTTTCCTCCGCCAAAAGGCGCGGGGAATTCTGGCTCCGGCAGCTCCTGGCCGCCCGGGAACGGCTGGCCGGGGAACCCAGGCTGGAGGCGGGCTACGCTCCCGCCCTGGAGGGGGCGGCCGGATCCATCCGGGATTTCCTCACCGCCCTGGACGAGGGCTGGGACGCCGCAGGGGCGGCGGCGCCTATCGTCTTCCCGGTCCTGCGGGGAGTCCGGGGCATGGGGGACCATCCTCTGGCCCTGGAGACCAAGGCCCTGTGGGACCAATGCAAAAAGCGCATGAAGCAGGTCACGGACCTGTTCGCGGATTCCAGCGCGGATCACAACGAGGATTTCCAGGCGGTGCGCCCGGTGACGGACGCCCTCTTCCGGCTGACGGCGGATTTCTCCCGGGCCTACGGGGAGGAGAAGCGCCGCCGCAACGTATTGGATTTTTCTGATCTGGAGCACCTCGCCCTCCGTCTGCTCACGGAGGAGGACGGGACGCCCTCCCCCCTGGCCGGGGAGATCTCCGCCCAGTTTGAGGAGATCCTGGTGGACGAGTACCAGGACTGCAACCGGGTGCAGGAACGCATCTTCCAGGCTGTCTCCCGGGAGGGCAGGAACATCACCATGGTGGGGGACGTGAAGCAGAGCATCTACCGCTTCCGCCTGGCGGACCCCAGCCTGTTCCTGGAAAAATACGCCGCCTACCGGGACGAACCGGAGGCGGGAGAGGGGCGGCGGGTGCTGCTCCAGGAGAATTTCCGTTCCGACGCGGGGATCCTCCGGGGGGTGAACGATCTGTTCTCCCGCATCCTCACCCGGGAGCTGGGAGAACTGGATTACGGGGAGGCGGAGGCGCTGATCCCCGGTGCCGGGGCTTCGGACGCTCCGGGCAGCTTCGAGCTCCGTCTGGCGGAGACCGGCGGGCCCGGCCTGGAGGCTGAAGCGGAAGCGGTGAGCCTGCGGATCCTCCGGCTCCTGGACGAGGGCATCCGGGTGAAGGAGGGGAACGGGGATCGGGCTCTGGCTCCCGGGGATATCGCCATCCTCCTGCGGGGCGCGAAGGACCGGGACCGGATCTTCGCCGCCGCCCTGGAGCGCCGGGGCATCCCCAGCGTCTGCCTGAAGGGGGGAGACAGCTTCACCCAGCGCCGGGAGGTGGTCTGGGCCCTGAGCCTGCTGCAGATCATCGACAATCCCCGGCAGGATATCCCCCTCATCGCCGCCCTGCGCAGCCCGGTCTGGGGCTTTTCCGCGGATCAGCTGGCCGCCCTGCGTACCGGGACCCGGGAGGGCTGCCTCTACGACGCCCTGGCGGTGCGGGGGGAAACGGATCCCCTGTGCGCCGGGGTCCTGAAGGATCTGGAGGACTTCCGTCTCCTGGCCGCCGATCTGCCCGCGGACCGGCTGCTTACGGAGCTGTATGCCCGTACCGGTCTGCCTGCCGCGGCGGAGGCCCGGGAGAAGGGTTCCTCCCTCTGGCTGGAGGAGCTGGTGCGCTGCGCCAGGAACCTGGGCAGCGCCGGATACCGGGGCCTGTTCCGCTTCGTCCTCCGTCTCCGGGAGGCGGAGGAACGGCAGGTGAGCTCCGTCTCCCCGGGGATCAGCGGCGGCGGCGTGCGGATCACCACCATGCACGATTCCAAGGGACTGGAATACCCCGTGGTGATCCTGGCGGATCTGGGACGGCAGTTCCACCGGGCGTCAAAGGACGGCCCCATCCTCATCCATCCCCGGCTGGGAGCCGGGTGCAGACGCAGAGATCCGGACCGGGGCATCGTATACGACACGCTCCCCCGTCTGGCGGTGCTGGAACAGCTGAAACGGGAAAACCTGAGCGAGGAGCTGCGGGTCCTGTACGTGGCCATGACCCGCGCCCGCCGGAAGCTGATCGTCTTCCTCCGCTGCCAGGATCGGGTCAGGACCATGAAGACCCTGGGGCTCTGGGCCACGGATCCCATCGATCCCCAGGCCCTGGCGGACTGCGGCAGCATGGGAGAATGGATCATCATCGCCGCCCTGGCCCAGGGCCAGGCGGGTCCCTGGCAGCTGCTGCCGGCAGAACTGCCCCCGGAGGGGGAAACGGCTCCGTCGCCGGAGGTCCTTCCTCCGCCGGAGGAGGCCGGGGAGCCGGAGGAGGAACTCCGGGCCGTCCTCAGCTGGCGGTACCCCCGGGCGGCGGATACCCGCCTGCCCTCCAAAGTCACCGCCACCAGCCTGCGGGAGACCGTACGGCAGGCGGAGGCCGGAGAGGAGGCGGCGACGCTTCCGGAGAACGGAACCTCCGCCCCGAAGGGTTCGTCCAAGGAGCTGAAGCTCCCCGCTTTCCTCAGCGGGGAAAGCGCCCTCACCCCCGCGGAAAAGGGCACCGCCCTGCACCTGGCCATGCAGTATGCCCGGCCGGAGGCCTGCCGGGATCCGGAAAGCGCGGCGGAGGAAGTGGCGCGGCTCCGGGAAAAGCGCTTCCTGCGGCCGGAGCAGGCTGCGGCGGTGGATCCCCGGAAGCTGAGCGAATGGTACGCCTCTCCCCTTGGCCGCCGGGTGCTGGCGGCGGAGGGGGTGCACCGGGAATTCAAATTCTCCCTGCTGGCTCCCGCCTCCCTGCTGGATCCGGCGGGGACGGGGGAAATGCTCCTCCAGGGCGTGGTGGACTGCTGGCTGGAGGAGCCGGATGGCCTCACCGTTATCGATTACAAAACAGACCGGGTGAGCCGGTCCGGGCAGGCCGCCCGGGCGGCGGAATACGCCCCCCAGCTCCGGGCATACGCCTGGGCGCTGGAGCGGATCACCGGCAAGCGGGTCAACGCCGCATATCTCTATTTCTTCTCCACAGGAGAAGCGATCCGGCTGGATCTAGGAAAGGAGTAAAACCATGGAAATGCGGATCTTGGACGGTGCGATGGGTACGGAACTCATGAAGCGGGGCTATGGCTCCAGCCCCTTCCCGGAGGAGGTGAACCTCACCGCTCCGGAGGTGGTGCAGGAGATCCAGCGGGCCTATGTGGAAGCGGGCAGCCAGGTGCTGTACACCTGCACCTTCGGCGTGAACCGCCGCCGGGTGCGGGGCTGCACCGTGGAGGAAGTCACCGCCGCCGCCATTGCCAACGCCAGGGCCGCCGCGGAGGGCCGGGCCGAGGTCTGGCTGGACGCGGGGATGCTGGGCGCTTTCCTGGAACCCCTGGGGGATCTGCCGGAAAGCGAGGCAGAGGATATGTACGCCCAGTTCTTCCGGGCGGGCCGGGAGGCGGACGGGATCATCCTGGAGACCTTTTTCGACCTGCATGAGCTGCTGCTGGCCGTGAATACCGCCCGGCAGGTCTGTCCGGAGCTGCCGGTGCGGGCTACCATGACCTTCCAGCCCACGGGGCGCACCTTCACCGGAACGGATATCCCGGAGGTCGCCCGGGAGCTGGAGGCGGCCGGCGCCGCCGCCATCGGCATGAACTGCTCCTTCGGCCCCCAGGAAGCCCTGCCTCTGGTGCGGCAGTTCAAGGAGTGCAGCCCGCTGCCCCTGATCGTGAAGCTGAACGCCGGGATCCCGGATCTGAACACCGGGATCTATCCGCTGGACCCCGCGGGCTATGCCGAGGCCATGGTCCCCATCCTGGATCTGGGCATCTCCTACGTGGGGGGCTGCTGCGGCACCACGCCGGAGTATATCCGCGCCTTGTGGGCGGTGTGCAGATGAATCCCGCAGCCATCATCTTTTCCCTGCTCACCGCGGCGGCAGCCCTCCTTTTCCTGTGGCGGGGCTGGAACGGCCACCCCGCCCGGCTGGAACCCGGCTGGGACCGGGACGGGCTGGAAGCGGAGCTGATCCGTTTCCACACCCCCACTCCCCTCACCCGGCGGGATCTTCTGCCCATGCTGGTGATCACCGCCGCCTATGCCGCCGTGGCCTTCTGGGGCCTGGGGGACCGGCAGGGCCCCGTGGAATGGCAGCGCTTCGACCGGACCGGAGCCCAGGCGGTCGTCACCCTGGCCCAGGAGGCGGAGCCCGGCCGCATCGCCTATTTCACCGGACCGGACGCGGGCACCTACCGGCTGGAGGGCAGCCCGGACGGGCAGGATTGGACCCTGCTGGGGGAGCTGGACCAGACTTACGCCCAGGTGCTCCGATGGAAGGATCTGGAGCCTGAAGAGGCCGTATCGGTGAAATATCTCCGCATCCGGGCCAACGCAAGCCCCCTTCACCTGGGGGAGATCGCGGTGTGGGACCGGGATGGCCAGCGGCTCGCCTTCGGGGAGACCACGCCCCTGACGGATGAGCAGGACCTGGTGCCGGAGCGGTTCAGCTATCTCAACGGCACCTATTTCGACGAGATCTACCATGCCCGCACCGCCTGGGAGCACATCGAAGGGGTATGGCCCTATGAGATCACCCATCCCCCCCTGGGGAAGATCCTCATCGGACTCGGCATCCGGCTTTTCGGCATGACCCCCTTCGGCTGGCGCTTTATCGGCGTACTCTTCGGCATCCTGATGCTCCCCATCCTCTTCATCTTCCTGAAAAACATGACGGGCAGCACCCGGGTCTCCTCCTGCATGACGGCGGTGTTCGCCTTCGACTTCATGCATTTCACCCAGACCCGCATCGCCACCATCGATACCTACAGCGTGTTTTTCATCCTGCTCATGTACTACTTCTTCTACCGATACTTCACGCTCCCCTGGAACGCGCCGGTAAAGAAAGGACTGCGCTGGCTCTTCCTCAGCGGCCTGTTCTTCGGCCTGGGCGCCGCCTCCAAGTGGACCGTGGTCTTCGGCGGCATCGGCCTGGCCATGCTCTGGTGCGTACGCCTGGGCATGTGCCTGCGCTGGCGGCGGGTAAACGGGGTGCGGGACAGCCTGAACGACTACGTGGTGCCCACGGTGCTCTGGAGCATCCTGTTTTTCATCCTCATTCCCGTAACGGTGTATATCCTGGCCTATATCCCCTACGCCAAACCCAAAGGGGTAAACAGCATTTTCAGTCTGGACTATTTGCGGATAGTGTGGGATAATGCAAATTACATGCTGAACTACCACGGGAAGCTGGACGCCACCCACCCCTATCAGTCCGCCTGGTATATGTGGATCCTGGACCTGCGGCCCATCCTCTATTATCTGGAATATGACGGGGATCTCCGTTCCGCCTTCGCCGCCTTCGGCAACCCCCTGTTCTGGTGGACGGGGCTGGGCGCCGTGATCTGCCTGGCCGTGAAAGCGGTGCGGGGAGACCGGCTGGCCCTGGTGCCCCTGCTGGGCTGGATCGCCTGTCTGGCCCCCTGGATCGGGGTCACCCGCTGCGCTTTTATCTACCATTATTTCCCCTGCACTCCCTTCCTGGCCCTGGCTCTGGGCCGGCTGGGGGCGGACCTGGAAAACCGGCGGCCGGACAGCCGCTGGACCCTGGCCCTGGCAGGGGGGTGCCTGCTCCTCTTCGCCCTGTTCTATCCGGTGCTCAGCGGCATGATCGCCCCAGCCTGGTATGAGAACGGCCTGCTCCGCTGGTTCGGAGGGCTGTGGCCCTTCTGATCGGATCGGATCAAACCCTAGGTTTTGTGAGTGTGAAAGTATGAAAAAACTCGGCATACGGCTGCCGGCCCTGCTGCTGGTCCTGATCCTCACCGCCTCCCTGTTTTCCGCCGGGGCGGCGGGGACCAGCTATACCGTTTCCGGCCCCTATGGGGAGAGCGTGTTCTATGAGAACCTGAAAGCCCTCTCCCTCACGGGGGATTACCGGACGGATCTGGTGAACGTGGCCCTCACCCAGGTGGGCTATCACGAGGGGGCCAACAGCCGGGATCGGCACGGGAACAACCTGTACTCCGACGGGAACTATACGGAATACGGCTATTTCGCCCAGCTGGACGGCTACGCCTGGTGCGCCATGTTCATCTCCTGGTGCGCCCGGCAGGCCAGGATCCCGGGCAGCCTGATCCAGAACTCCAACGTAGCCCGGGCCTATTCCTTCGGCCTGCCCTTCTACACCCCGGATACGTACAGTCCCCGCACCGGCGACATCGTCTTTTTCGCGGAAAAGGGCCATGTCTGGGACCACGTGGGCATCATCCTGGGCATCCGGGAGGGATGGTTGTACACCATCGAGGGCAACGCCCGGAACGCGGTGCGCATCAAGCGGTATGAACTGGACGACGATTATATCCGGGGCTACGGGGTCTATGACCAGTCCGATCCCGTGGAGGACCTGGTGCAGCGGAAAAGGCTCTATCTCCTGTATTATGACCTGAACGGCGGCGAGGGCAAGCGGACAGATCAGGTGGCCATGGAGGGGAACATCATCAGCCTCTACCCCAACGAGCCGGACGAGCCCAATCCGGATTCTGACGAGGAACCGGAAAACTCCCACTGGTGCTGGAAAGAGGGCTGCGACTTCGAGGGCTGGTACATGCGGCGCATTTCCGACGGGAAATGGCTCACGGAGGCCGACGGCTGGCAGGACAACCGGAGCATCCGGGAAAGCGGCTATGCCCGCAGGGTCTTCGGGGACGGGGAAGGCTTCACCATGGATGAGACCTGGTCCGAGGAGGACTTCGGCGGGTTTACCCTCTACGCCGTGTGGCGGAACCAGGAGACCGGGGAACGGAAAGAGGAAAGCGCCTACATCGTGCGCTGCGACAGCCAGGGCTGGGGCAACCCCTTCCGGGATCTCTCGGAGGACAGCGTCTATTACGCCCCGGTGAAGCGCCTGATCCAGCGCGGCCTGGTGAACGGCGTCTCGGACAACCGGTTCGGCTCCGGTTCCACCCTCACCCTGGCCCAGTTCCTGGCCCTGCTCCACCGCTCCGCCGGCTCCCCTGAGTCCGCAAACATCTCCCTGCCCTATGCGGACGTAAAGCCGGGGGCCTGGTACTATTCCTCCGTGAGCTGGGCCTGGCAGACGGGCTGCATCCCCGAAAAGGACTATCTCCACCCCAACACCCCCCTCGCCCGAGGAGAATTCCTCAACTGGCTGTACACCTGCGCCGTGAATTCCGGAAAATCCGATCCCGTTCCCGAGTGGGACGAGGATCTGGTCCAGTTCCGGGCCCTGCTGGCCAACCGGCAGGTCAATTCCGGTTCGGCCTCCCCGGAGGCCCTGGCCTGGGCGCAGCGGACCGGCCTGCTCCGGGACTGGGGCGTATCCCTTTCCGACCTGCTGGTCCGGAACCGGATCACCCGGCTGGAGGCCATCGGCCTTCTGGCCTTTTACATTGACCGGAACGTGAAATAAATGAAAGCAAACCAGAAATCAACATACGACAAACGAAAGGAGCTACATCCATGCCAAATCTGGAACTGAAGTTCTACTCCTATCTCTCCCCCAAGAAGGGGTACAGCTGGGAGACGCCTCCCAAGCCCATTCCGGAGAGCGAGATCGCCGAGACCGTGAAGACCGAGGTGCTGGTCATCGGCGGCGGCATCAGCGGCCTGGCAGCCGGCGCCCGCTGCGTGGACAAGGGCCTGAAGGTCATCTGCCTGGACAAGAACGAGAAGCTGCGGGCCCTGGCGGGCCAGATCGCCGCGGTGAACAGCCGGGTCATGGCGGAAAAGGGCATCGTCATCGACAAGAAGCAGCTGGCGGCGGACTGGCTGAAAATGAGCGGCAGCCGGGTACAGGAGGACCTGCTCTGGCTCTTCCTGAACCGGAGCGCCGAGGGCTTCCACTGGATGCTGGACCTGGCGGGAGACTGCCTGGAGGTGGGTGTCTATGAGGCGTACAAGGGCCTGATGTTCAGCGAGTATCCCGGCACCCACCACATTTTCAAGAAGCGGGACAGCACCAAGTATAAAAACTTCGGCGGCGGCATGCTGGCCTGCGAGATCCTCCAGACCGAGCTGCTGGACAAGGGCGGCACCCTGCTCCGGAGCACCCAGGCCCTGTACCTGGAGAAGAACGACGCCGGACGGGTCACGGGCTGCGTCGCCAAGTGCGAAGACGGCAAGTATCGCCGGTACGAGGGCTCCCGGGCTGTTGTGGTGGCCACGGGCGACGCCTCCGAGGACAAGGAAATGATGGAAGCCTTCTGCCCCATCGGCCTTCGGGCTCCCTCCAAGTTCCCCCGGCCCGGCAACACCGGCGACGGCCAGAAGATGCTCTACTGGGCAGGCGCCGCCCTGGATAACCCGGAGTGGGCCCCCACCATCCACGCCCTCGGCGGCTGCGGCTTCCAGGGCTTCTTCCTCCATGTGAACCGGCTGGGCAAGCGGTTCATGAACGAGGACACCTGGATGCAGGCGAAATCCGTCCGCGTCCTCATGCAGCCCGGCGGAGACTTTGCCTTCAGCGTGTTCGACAGCAAGTATCTGGACGAGATGGCCGACCGCTTCAGCGAGCTGGGCGGCCAGGGCATGATGCCCCTGAGCGTGGTGGGCGACTCCTTCAACCGGGAGCGGATGGAGATGTCCATGAAGCGCTACATGGAGACGGGCAACGCCTTCGTGGCGGACACCCTGGAGGAGCTGGCGGCGAAGATCGAGGTCCCGGCGGAGAACCTGGTCGCCACCGTCAAGCGGTACAACGAGATCGTGGCCTCCGGAGACGACGTGGACTTCGGCAAGCGGACGAGGCTCCTCACCAGCATCGAGAAGGGCCCCTTCTACGCCCTGAAGTGGGGTCCCCAGCTGCTGGACGTGTTCGGCGGCGCCCAGGTGACCACCGACCTGCAGGTCCTGGGACCGGAATGCAACATCATCCCCGGCCTCTACGCCACGGGCAACGCTGCCGGCGGCATGTACGCCGTGGACTACCCCCTGCTGCTGAACGGCAACAGCTACGGCCGCGCCCTGGCCTACGCCATGCAGCTGGGCGACGTGCTGAGCAAGCCGGAATAAACTCGGCTCGCTCCCCGGAATGACCTTACAGACTGAGTGCCCGCGGTCAGCGCAAGCGCCGCGGGCGCTTTGCTTTGGTGCGGAGCGTCCTCCTGCAATAAGCAAAGCCCTGCGGCGTGCTGCCGCAGGGCTTTTTCAGCCGTCACCGTGTTTTATTCGTCTCTCGCCGCCGTCAGCACGCCGTCCTTCATCCGCAGAATCATATCCGCAGCCTCCGCCGCCTCCGGGTCGTGGGTCACCACGATGACGCAAAAGACAGGAAGACCGTCCCCCTGTCTCATGGTGTTCTCTCGCACAGGGTTTATTTCTTCTTTGCTTTCAGATAATTGTTATTCCAAGTGATATAGACCGCACTGTCGTCCGCCTGACGGACAAACAGCTTAGCCTCCGTGATCCAGTCAGAAGCACCGTTTTCCATCGTTTTTTTTTGGGTCCTCCGCAAAAACAAGGCTTCCCGCTTCCACATATCCCTCAGGCAGTTCATCGGCAAAGCTATCCGTAAACGTATGCGGAATAAGATATAGATTATCGTTCCACCGGATGGTATAGCCTTTGTCAAAGGCGCCGCACAAAAACAGAACCAGGGCAATGGCCACAAGGAATATGGGTACGGCGAACATCAGCAACTTTTTCCCGGAAACCGGACTTGCGTTTTTCGCTTGCTTCTGTGCCAGGGCCTGTGCCATTTGCCGATGCTCCTTGGCCGTGATCTGATCGTCAGGCTGAAATCCCATTTTGTTCCTCCTTTTCCGACATAAAATAGTCATTGCAGATATTTCATCGATTTTTTCATAGTATCGAAGTCGTAGGAGAGAAAGATTCTTGAAATTTGTGCGAATGAATTTTTCTCAATTACGCCGCCGTCAAAAAGCCGTCCTTCATCCGCAGAACCAGGTCGGCAGCCTCCGCCACCTCCGGGTCGTGGGTCACCACGATCACACAGCGACCCTCCTCATGGGCCAGATGGCGGAGGATCTCCATGACGATGCGGGTGTTCTCCCCGTCCAGGTTCCCCGTGGGCTCGTCCGCCAGGAGGACGGGAGCGCCGCTGCACAGGCTCCGGGCGATTGCTACACGCTGCTGCTCGCCGCCGGAGAGGGCGGAGGGGAAACGCTTGTGCTTGCTCTCCTCGATCCCCACCTTCACCAGGGCCTCCGCCGCCCTGACCCGGGCCTCGTTCTCCGGGATGCCCTGCATTTCCATGGGGAGGCAGACATTTTCCCACACCGTGAGCAGAGGCAATAGGCAGAATGCCTGAAAAATGATGCTCACTCCCTCC
>JAEEGK010011885.1_pt1 | contig 19835 bp, 16 predicted proteins | sample 8958771 | NCBI WGS metagenome assembly JAEEGK01 (sample SAMN16246547, study PRJNA631951) | gut metagenome | biome: gut microbiome; feature: rumen; material: SC-attached | host: Bos | place: Iran: Karaj | collected 2018-10
TTCTATTTCTTCTTCTTCTTCATATTCTTCTTCTTCTTCTTCATATTCTTCTTCTTCTTCTTCATATTCTTCTTCTTCTTCTTCATATTCTTCTTCTTCTTCTTCATATTCTTCTTCTTCATATTCTTCTTCTTCTTCTTCATATTCTTCTTCTTCTTCTTCATATTCTTTTTCTTCAAATTCTTCAAATTCTTCTTCTTCTTCTTCCTCTTCTTCTTTTTCATAAGTATCACCATCATATCCATTTGATTCTTTTGATAATCTTCTTATTTGTTTATTTTCATCATAATTTAATTTATATAAAATTTGAAATTTTGAAATTTGTATATTATTATCTTTTAAATCATAAATAAATAAATATTCATTATTTTTATTAATTAGATTAATTACTTTTTCTGGTTCATAAATATTATTATTTTCCATTAAAATTAGTTGTTTATTTTCTTCATCATCACTGAATCTTACTCTAAAAGAAAATGATGAATTTTTAGTAAGAATTAATGGGTCTAAAATAATAAAATTTGTAATAACTAATTTAAAAACATATTGATAACCATCAATTATATCATATATACAAAATGTATAGTTTACTAATTGGTCTGTGGTATTAAAGGGGAGTGTAATATTTAATTCTTGAAAAGTTCCATTAATTAAATGATAATTTTCTTTATTTAATTCTTCTTCTTCTTGATTTTCTGTTTTATATGTAATTTTTTTAATTTGTTCTTTGAATATCTTATTTTTCATTTTTACAATAAAAGAAGGATATTGTGTATTTGTCAGAGCATAAGTTATTTTTGTATTAATATAAATATCATTTGAATATTTTAGGAATTGTAAATTTGTATTTTTTTCTATACCATCTTTATTTATTATATTAATATTATATAATCCATTTTGTAATTCAATATCATCATTGGAATATTCAAATAGATTATTTTCAATATTATTTAAATCATCAGAAGATATATAAAACGTATTTTCTTCAAAAAATAATTTAATTTCTATATTAGATATTTCATTTGTATTAAAAAGAAATAATATCTTAACACCTTTAGTACTTTTATAATATGGATTTTCAATACTTATTAGAGATGTTTCTTCTAATTTTCTCAATTTTGATTTTTCAATTAATTTAAAACAAATATAATTTTTACATAAAAAAATATCTTTATTATTAACTTCATTATGAAATGAATAAAAAAATTCATTATTTTTTTTTTTTATATAATAAATTGGAAAATTATGTTTTAATGTTTTTATATAAAAATCATCTAATTTAATTCTGCTTTTTATCATATCCTCTTCAAATTTTATATTTTTAAATTGTAAATTAATATCCTTATAATTTAAACTATATTTATATTTTTTTTCACCTTTACCAACATTTTGGATAATATTAATATCACATTCAGAATAAATTAAAAATTCAATTTTAAAAGTAATTTGATTTTTGGTTTTTGTTTTTCTTAATTTAGGATTATATTTTTCAATATTACCTTTTTTTGTTTTACATATTAAAAATAGACTTTTGATTTGTTTTTTACTAGATACTAAAATTATCTGTTTGGTTTCAAAAATATCGTTCATTAAATGGACATTTATATCTCTATTTAAAAATTTATTTGAATTATGAATTGAAAAGACTTGAAATAAAAATAAAAAAAAAAATAGGAATTTAAAGAAATTCATTTTAATTTATTTAATTTTTATTTATTATAAAATATATGAAAAAAAGAGACATTTTAAAAAATAATTCAAAATTTGAAATTTTATTTTAAATTTACTAATTCTTTTAATTTAGATGTTATTATTTCAAATAATTATATAGACATAAATTAAATCTAAAATATTATACCTCAAAAATTATTATTGTAATTTAACAACATTAAATTTTTTAAATAATTATTCATAATATAACATTTAAAAATTCTTTGACATAAGAATATTATCCTATTTATATTATTATTTTAATATTTATTTATTTTTCTATTTGATTATCTTTTTAGATAGATTATTTCAAATAACAAATAATAAGATATATATTTAATATAATTTTTTAATCAAAATAAAAATTATAATTTAAGTAAATATATAAAAAAATATGGTTGACATACCAAAATTTGGTCCAAAAACTATAGAAACAATAATATCAGAAATAAATCATATAAGAAAAAATCCAAAATCATATGCAAGAAAATTAAGAAACTATTCAACACAATTTAAAGGAAATGTCCTTCGTTTAGAAAACATGAAAAATGGATTAATAACAACAGAAGGTCCTTCAGCATATAAAGAAGCAGCAACATTCTTAGAACAACTTCCAAAATTAAATTCATTATTTCCAGATGACAGCTTAAATAATGCAGCTCAAGCAATGGCAGAAGAAATGAGTAAATATTCAGATTTTGCTCAAATGAGTTCAATAGATAGAGATAATATAATAAGTTCATTTGGTACTTATGAAGGAAAATTTGGTGAATCAACAGATTTTGGTTCTTTATATCCAGAAATGATTGTAATGAATTTAATTGTTGATGATGGTGATGAAAGAAGAAGAAATAGAAATATGATGTTTGATTCTAATTTTAATCAAATTGGTGTTGGGATTTGTAAACATGATAAATTTAAGAGTATAACTGTTATTATGTATGCTAATGAATTTATTGCTGGAAAAGGAGTAAAAAGAAATCCACAAAAAGCTACTCAAAGAGAAATTGATGGAGGTGATCCTTTACAAAAAGATATTGGATATAAGAAAGATTTAAATACTGATACTGCAAAATATAATTTAGGTCCTTCAAATAGAGGAAATTATCAAAAAGAAGAAATAAATTATGAATATAGTAATAAAGATTATGATGATGGAAATGATTATAATTTAAAATCAAATAAAAAGACAATGCAAAAAAAGGAATTTTCAAATGAAGGGAATTATAGAAAAAAAATTGATGTTAGTGAATTAGGAGGTACTGGAAATAATAAAAGAGAATATAGGGAAAATTATTATAAAGAAGAAATTACTAGTAATACTCAAAAACCTTATGATGATGATAATAAAAAATATAGTAATTATGAAGAAAGTAATATGAGAAAAAATTATAATACTTATAATCCACCATTAAATAAAAATGTTTCTTCTGGATTTAATGAGGATGATGATTTACCTGAAGGAGTTATGAGGATTGAAAGAAATGAAAAATTTGTTGTTGAAAAAGGAGTTAAGAAAAAAATAACTAAAATTGTAAGATATATGGAAAATGGAGAAATTAATACAGAATTATTTAAAACAAATGTATAAATAATATGGATTTTAACATTCTTTTTTAACTTTAATTTAAAATATTATTTAATATTTGAAGAATATTTTTAAAGTTTATTGATTTTATATTATAATTAATAAATTATTTGATTTTTTAACCAAAAGTTTATAAATAATGATTGATGATAGAATGAAGTCAATGAAGTTATTTTTAAAAATTAATCCTTTTGGTTGTAAAAAATATTTAAGTATGGATATTGAAAATAAAAAAAACACACTTGAAAAAGTTGTATCATTATTCAATTATAAATCAAAATTTAATTTAAAAAAGCCTAATAAAAATTTAGAAAATTATTCAAAAATAAATCATGAAAATAATGAAAATGAATCATCGATAATTAAATACTTTGATTATAATAATATGAATCAAAAATTTAAAAGATCATATAATTCATTAACTAATATGGAATTTTTGCCAATTTATAAAAATATCTCTAATATTGACTTAAAATCTAAATCTAAAGAAAATAAAACTTCAGAAAATAAATTGCAATTACCACCAACAAAATATTCTGATATTTCTATACCAAAAACAACAAGGAGATTTAGAAAAAGTCAATCATCTACTTCAATTTTTGACGATAATAACTTTAATATTCAATTTTTTAATTTGAAAAAAAAAAATAAAAAAAAAAAACATAAATTTAAGAATTCAGATAAAAATATTTTCAATAATTTTCTTGAAAAATATATTGATGAAAAAAAATTTGGATTAAAATGTATAAAAAGAAATGAAAAAGGATATTATAATATATTTCCAGATAAAAATATTATAAAAGAAAGTTCAATATTATATAAATTTGATAGAAATAAAAGTTCTTCAATTAAATTTTATAGAGATAGAATTAAAACACTTTCTTTTACACAATTAAAAAATTCATCATCAGAACCAAAAACTTTCAAAAAATTTCAAAAAATTTTAAAAAAGTCTTCTAAAACATTTAGAGAAGAAAAAATAAAAATAAAAAAATTTAATATAAAAACAAATTTAATTTTTCAAAAATATAACACAGAAAAACCAAATAAAAAAGAACGACAAATAATGAAAGAAATAAGTTACAAATTGGACAAAAATTTTAACAAAAGACCAATATTTGTAAATAGTTTATCAACAAAAAACCTAAAAATAATTAAGTTATAATAAAAATAAAAAAAATTAAAATTTAAAAAAAAAAAATAAATTTTAATATTTTAATCAAAATAAAAATATAACTTATAAAAATAATAAAAAATGAATGCAAGTCAAAGTAAATTTAATCAAAGTCAAAGTCAAATGAGAAGAACAAATCAAACAAATCCAGGTGAATTTGGTGCAAGTAATTTAGGACAATTAACTCAAACTGGAAATAATTTTGGAGCAACAAATTCAGCGAATGCAGCAACATTAAAAGGAAAATTAGCAAGTTTAGAAGAACAAATACAATTAGTTGCAGATGAAATGAATAGTCATAAAAAAGATGTTGTCTCTTTAAAAAATGAAAAAGATACTTTACAAGAAATTTTAAAAATGAAAACTCATGAAGTTAAAAATACTTTATTACAAGAATTAAATAAAGTTGAAGATGAAATGAAAAGACATTTTTCTCATCAAACTTCAGAAAATAGTAGATTACAACAACAAATTACTTCTTTAAAAGCTGAAAAAACTGCTCTTCAAAATCAATTAATTGCTTTACAAAGAAGAATTTCTGATTTAGAAATGCAAGTTGGTACTGATGATGTTAAATTTTAAAGTTTTTTTTTGGATAAAAAAGATAATAATTTTTTTTAATATGCTAAAAAATAAAATTTGTATTTATTTTATTATTTGTTTTTTTTTTTATTTTTTTCAAATGTAAAAAAGTAAAATTGTTTTGATTAAATTTTTATATTTTATTATTTATTTATTATTTTTATTTATTATTGATTTTTTACTTTATAATTAGTCATAAAACTTCTTTTCAAATAACTTTAGTTTAAAAAGATAATTAATTAATTTTTTTAAAAATTTTAATAACATATTATATTTTAATAAATTTAATTTTATATTTATTATTCTTTCAATTAATTTAGTTAGGTATTTATAATTTTTATCTTTTTTTATACTTTTTTGTAAATTATATTTTTAATGTAAATTATATAATTAATTATTTTGTTAATTAATATATTATAAAATTTTTATTTTAATTTACATTTATCTATTCCTTTATATTTATATTAATATTTATTGTTCAATTTATCTATATATTAATAATCATTACTTGTATTTTAAAATCATCATCTAAACCATGTTGTGCAAGAAGATGTTCATCTTTAATTTCATTTCCTCCAAAAAAAATTCTCAATTTTCTTTTTTTTAAATCAATATTTACTTTCTTAGCAAAAATTTCTTTTAATTCTTTACCAGTAATCATATTACTAACACAAAAATTTTCTTTTACAAAAAGAGTAGTTTCATATAAAATAATATTAATATCTTTTTTAATATAATGTTGTTTTAAATCAAAATCTTTTTCAAAATATGGTTCATTAATACAAAAATTAGGAATATAATAATGATTTCCTTTTGAATCAACAATATGATTAATACAACCATTATAAGTTTTTAAATTATTTTTTTCTAAACATTTAATTGATCTATATTCATCAAATAAAATTGCTTCTCTTATTTTTGTCCAAATATTATTATCTTTATAATTTTTAGATAACCAAAATTCATCTCTTAAATTTATTAATTGATCAATTGGTAAGTTACAAATATAACCTTTCATTCTTTTAATTCCTATTCCTGAATATCTTTCTCCAGTCCATTGTGGAAAATCTTCAAATTTATCATCTCCATAATCTGGATTTAATGTTTCTGTTCTTGATAATCCTGGATTTTTTATATTTATTACTGATTCTGCTTGACAACATCCCATTATATTTAAGTTTTTTTGAAAAAATATTTTTTTTTAATTTTTATATATTTTTAATTATATTAATTTGGGTTTTGTTCTTTTTATTCTTATATTGATTGTTTATTATATTTATATTTTTTTTATTTGATATTTTATAGATTAAACTTCTATTATTATAATTATAAATTTTTATTTGTTTTAAAATATATATTTATTTATTTTTTTTTTTATTAATTTTTTAATTTTAAATATTATTTTTTTATTCATTTTTTTCTTTTTCTTTTTCTTTTTCTTTTTCTTTTTCTTTTTCTTTTCTTTCTTCTTCTTTTTTCTTTCTTAATTCTTTATTTTCATTGTATAATTTTTCAAATTGGGGAGTTTTTTTAATAGTGACAATAAATCTAGTTCTTTTTCTATTATTTTCTATAATAGTATCAGTCAAAATATTTTCATAAGTAACATATCCAAGTCTTACTAAAGTTTCTGCTGCTCTTGCACCAATTCCTGCTGAATTTGTTGTTGAACTAATATTAATTTTTTCTGAAGATAAAAGCATTTCTTTTGCAAGATACATTATTTTTCTTGCATTATCATATTGTGCTACTCTTAATTCTTTTATATCAGACATATTATTTTTTTAAATATTTTTATTTTGAGATATAAAATTTTATTTTATTTTTTAAATAAAAAATACTTAAAATAATTTGTTATTTTAACTTTACAAAAAATATAAATTTTAAAAATTACAAATTCAAAAAAAAAAAGGAAAAAAAATATAAAAAAAAAACTAAAAAATATAAAAAATCCATTTTTTAAAATGTTTAAATTCTCATAATTAAAATTTCAAAAAAACTTTTTTTTCATAAAAATAAAAAAAAACATTTTAAAACCATATAAAAAAATTTAAAAATCCTGATTTAAACTTTTAATTATTTTTCTGAGGTTCTTCAGTTAATCTTCTCCATTGAAAACCTTTCTTTTTCCAGAAATTAGTTCTATATTCAGTATCCTTATTACTTCCTTTTTGTCCAGTAAACATATTAGCAAAATCAATATGTCCTTGTAAATTAGTAGAAAATCCAGAATCTCTTTCTTCAGGATTAAATTCCAACTTATTATATCTATCTCTAAAATAACTAACTTTATCAACTTTATCCCAATAAGAACCAACTAATCTACTCATAGGGAAATAACTATTTTGAATTAATTTATGATTATTAAGTGGATTTCTTTCAGGATGACTTCCTTCAGTTTCAGCAATAGTAGCATATTTTTTTAAAGGATCATAATAAACTTTTTTTTCAGCTTCAGCTTGTCTTTTTGCTAATCTAGGTGAAACATCAGTTTTTAAAGCATTATCAGTATCACCAAATCCTCCTTCTTCACCTTCAATTTTTGGAATATGTTCACACATAACATCATAACTTGTTTTCCATAAATTATGACCATCATATTTTATAAAGTCAGTTGGATCAATTGGTTTTGTATATTCGTCAAATCCACATGATCTTTCATAGTATTTTCTTGAAAATTCTTTTAACATTTGTTCTGTTGGATATTCTGGTGATATTTTCTATAGAGATTAAAATTTTTATTAATATTTATTTTCTTACGAATGATGGGAAGATTTGAGTTTTGTTTAAGTATGGTGCATCCCATATATATTCACTTTGAGGTATTTGGTAGTTTGGTCTGTAGGTTGTTTGATGGAATTCTAATTGAGATGTTTGGTTAAAATCTTGTTGAGTTCCTGTTGGTCTTTCTAAGGTTGCCATTTTTTCTTTTTTTATTTGATTTTTTTGGATTTTTATTTAATTATATTGTAACGATTATGGAAAATAATTATTTTTTTTTTTAGTTTATTTTGTTTTTTGTTTTTTTTTTAATTAACTTTTTTAAGATTAATTTTATTATCAAAAAGTTTATTTTGTTTATTTTAATTTTTTTAAAATTAAGAATATAAAATTAATAAAGAGCAATTTTTCATTATAATAGATAGCTCTTGATATTCGAAATTTGATTTTTCATATATAATTAATAAAATCCTTTATAAATTCAAATTTATCATATAAGATAAATTTTTAAAATTTTTAATTAAATTTACAAAAGTAGAAAAAGAGGAAAAATTAATGAAACACATTTAAATTTCCTTTATTATGAATTGAATTTCCATTTTCAATTTTTTGTGCAATTTTATTAATTGGAGTAATACCATTTTTAATACAATATTTCTTATAATCTTCATAAATTTTATTTAATAATTCATTAACACATTCACAAGCTTTTTTCATTCCTTCTTGATTTTTAGCACTAATACATAAATGTAATGGTTCATCACTTTCTTTATTTTGTGGTCCTTCTTTATATCCACTTCCTTTCCCTCTTAATCTTAATTTTACATTATCAGTATTATTAATATTATTTTTATCAAGTAGTTTACATTCGTCAATTATTTTCTTCATATTACAACCTTTACTTCCAATTAGTCTTCTTGCTATTTGGAATTCTTTATCATTTTGAATTAAAATTTCGTATTTACATGTAAATTTACCATATGTTTTTTCTTCGTTTATTGGATTATTATTCATTATATAATTTTTATTATTATTCAAATTATTATTATTCATATTAAAATTTTGATTATAAATATTATTATTATTCATATTTTGGTTTATCATTGCATTCATATTTTGATTTATCATTCCATTAAAAAACATATTTTGTATATTCATAGAATTATTTTGATTCATTATATTCATTCCCATATTCATATTTAATATATTTTGATTTATATATTGATTTTGATTAATATTTATATTATTTGTATTATTATTATTTATAATAACTTGATTATTAATATTGTTTATCATATTATTATTATTATTAACATTGCTAAAGAAAACATTTAAATTATTTTGTTTTAAATTAATAGAATTTTTATTTGAAATTTCTTCATATTTTATTTGAGCCTCATCACTTATTAATTGATAATCTTCATTTAAATTAAACCAACGCACTCTAAAATCTTTTTTCATATTATCTTTAAAATTATGTTCATTTTGAAGAAATTCTCTACAAGTATTTGCAGCAAAAAATAATTTAAATAACACAACACTAATTTTACCATTTAGTTCGAAATCATCAATTTCACCAAATTGTTCATAAAAATTTCTTAAATCATTAGCTTCAAAATCAGTATTATCTTTTGAAAGATATTCAAATACAATTGCAGGAATAGTTACATTTTCACTTTGTTGAATAAATAATTCAATTTTTTCTGAAACCATTGGATCTTGTAAATCTTTTGATGAAGCTTGATTATGTTGTTTCATATTTTTGTTTAGATTCTTTTTTTAAATTATTTTATTCCTAAATCAAAATTAATTTAAATATTTTTTGGAATTTAATATTAAATTATAAATAATAATAAAATAACAAAATCAACAAAATTTTATAAAGGAACAATATATAAATATATATTATTAATTATTATAAATTTTAAAATGATAATATAACAAAATTATAATAAAAAAAATAAAAAATAAAAAAATTAAAAAAGTAATAACCAAAAATGAACTTAAAAAATACTAAAAAAAAAAAATCGGTTGAATCAAAAAAAAATAAAAGAAATAAAAAAAAAATAAAAACTAATAATATACAATTTTCTATTTAGTTTAAAAACAAAATTTAATAACAAAAAAAATTTTAATTTCTACAACAATTTTTTTTTGGTCTAACATCAATATCATTATCTAACTTTTGAGGTTGAACGGGTAATACATCAGCTAAAGAACCAGGTCTGGAAGCTCTATCTTTATATTTTAAATGTTCTGTATATAACAATTTAGCAGCTTCAATAAAAATAGTTTTAGCATTTAAACCAGTTTTAGCAGAACTTTCAATAAAATAATCTAATTTATGATCTTTTGTAAAAAGTTCTCCTTGTTCTTTTTCAATAACTCTTTTATCTTCTAAATCAGTTTTATTTCCTATTAAAAATATTTTAACATCTGGATTTGATTGAGTTTTAATTTCATTTAACCAATTTTCTAAATTTGAAAAACTATTTTCATTATCAACTGAATAAACCATTATTGCTAATGATGAATTACGATAAAAACTTGATATTAAAGATCTATAAACTTCTTGTCCACATGTATCCCAAATTTGTAATTTAATACATTTATTGTTTATTTTTATATTAAATGTGAAAAATTCAAAACCAACTGTTGGTGAATAAAATTCTTCAAAATATTCTTTTGTTGCACGCATTGTTAAACAACTTTTTCCTACTCCAGAATCACCTATTACAATTAATTTGAAACTTAAATCATATTGGTCAAAATTTTCTGGAAGGACTTCACATTTTAGTTCTCCCATATTTTAATATCTATTTCTTTTTTTATTTAATATTTTATTATAGAAAAAAAAAATAATATAAAAATGTTTTTTTATTTAATTTGTTTTATTTATAAAATTGAATATTGATAAAAAAAAAATTTTTTTTATTTACTTTTTACTATTATTTTTATTTATTTATTTACAAAGTAATTCATTATATTTAAGAGAATTATAATAATAAAAAAAAATGATTATTTATTTATATCATTGTTTTATTTGGAATATCAATATTTGTTTTAAATGGTCTTATTGAAAGTGAAATATTATTTCTTCCAAATTGTTTATTTCCTAAAGAATTAGAAGAATTTAATATATTTTTATTTAATTTTATTTTATTTGTTTTACTTTTAGAACTTTTTAAAGTAACAGGACTTTGAGAAGAATGTTTTTGACGATGAGATGAATAAGAATGATAATTTTCAATTTTAAGAAATGTTTTTTCTATTTTTTGAAAACCATCACTATTAAATAGAGAGTTATAATAATATTTTTTTCCAATATTTTCATGATTACATTTTAAATTATTAATTTTTAATTTTTTATTTTTTATAAATTTTGGTGTTGCTGGAATTTCTTGACTAAAACCATCATATGATAAAAATATATTTGAATTACTTTTCATATTATGAATTTGTAGTTTATGTAAAGAAAAATTTCTTGTTCTATGACTTGATATATTTTTTTTTAATTTTTTATTTTGATATTCTTTAAAATCTTCTGCAACTTTAAAAGGATTATTTATACAATCATTTATAATTTTATTTACTTCTGAATACGTATTTAATTTTTTTGAATTAGAAATAAATTCATTTATTTTTTTAAAATTTTTATTTTTAAATGTAGTATTTAAGATAGTGTGACTATTATTATTAATATTTATACTATAATTATCATTTATTATATTTTTTTTTTGATTTACAAAATTTGTTAAAGAATTTCTTTTATTTTTTACAGTTGGTATTTTATAAAGTTCATTCACTTGTTTTAATTCATTTTTCGATAAAGCAATTTGAGAATTAAAACTTTCAATTTTTTTTCTTTGCATACTTTTAACATAAGATGATAATAATCTTTTCTTTTTTCTATCATTTTCACTTAAAGGAATATTTTCATTATTAATCATTTCATCTTCATAATAATTAGTTAATATTGGACTTGAAAATCTTAATTGTTTATTTTTAGTTTTTTCTTTTTTTATAATTTCTTCTTCTTTTTTATCTTCTTTTTTTAATTTATTGTTTTTTTCATTAACTTTTATTTTATGTATTAGTTTAATTATTTCTTTTGTAGAATCTTTATTTTTTTTAGCTTTTATTTTATTTTCATCATATGAATCTTCTATTTTAGATTCATCATTATTAATTAAATTAAAATTTTTTAATAAATTATTATTTGAACTGAATTTTCTTTTTGTTTTTTTTAAATTAAAATTTAATTTTTCTTCATTTTCTATTTTATTGATTAAATTTTGTTTTCTCAATAAATATTGATTCATAAAAAAATAAATATCAAAACCACTTCCTAAATAAGAAGGGAAGAATCTATCTAAAGATTTAGATATTATACCTAATACACTTATTTTTTGAAATGATTTTTCTAAATTATAATATTCAGGAATAAATTCAGTATCATCAATTAATAATAACATTTCTTTATATTTTGCATGAAATGAAGAATTTTTATTAAAAATATTTGAAATTACAAATATATTATATGCAATATTTAAGTTATATGAATATTTAATTAATGAATTATTTACTATTCTAAATTTCATATAGACTAATTTTAATAAAAATCTTTTTTTTTCTTCAGTTAATATTATTGATTTTTTTTTTATTGTACTACGTCTTTTTTTTTTGTCCAGATTAGATAATTTATTTTTGATTTGATTATTAGATGGGATTATACTTACTCTTTTTTTAATAGAAGCAAGTCTACTTACTCTTCTAAGCATTTTAATATTTATTTTTTATTTATTAATTTTATTTAAAAATTATTATTTTTTTATTAATGATTTTTAAATATAATAAAAAAAATTAAAGATTATAAAGCAAATATCCAAACATTTTAATGGAATTAAATGACGAACATTATTATTTAGAATTAGAAATCCCAAAATCAGAAGAAATTTTTTATTTTGACCATAACGTTTATAATTCACAATTAAGTGATTATATAACAAGAGAGAATTTTGATTTTATATTAACAGAAGCAGAAAAAGTTGTTTGTAAATGCACTGTAGAAAAAGAAAAATATGAAAAAATTTCAATAAAAACTTTTGTATATATTTTTGGATTATTATCATTAATCTCATTTTTAATTTTTTTTATTATATTATATTATGGTCCGAGATATAAAAATGGAAAAACTTTATATAAAATTTCAATATATTTTGGTTCTTTTGCTGTCTTATTATTATTTATTCTATTTTTTTATAATATAATGAAAAAAATTACACATGGTAAAACAATTGATGATTTAATTTATGATTATTTATTTGAATATTTTAATAGAATTAAAAATCAATTAAATCAAAATATCTCTTTTAAATATGATAAAGATAAAAAATCATTAATTTTAAAATATCCTAACCCACTTATTAAAAAAGATTTATATAAAAATCATATTTTAATTGATTCTGAATATCAATTATTAAAAAGTAAAGAAAATAAAAAAAAAGAATATCATGAACATTCTATTCATCCAACTATTAATTTTCAGAAAAAAACCCATGGAAAATTATAAAAAAAAAATTTTATAATTTTTTTGATATAATTGAGACTATTTTAATTTTTTATTTTAAATACTAATTTATGAATTAATTCAATTATATATAAATTAATAATAGCTGTTTTTATTTTTTAATTCCTATTTTATGTATTATTTTTTAAATAATTATTAATTAAATTTACAATTTTTTATAAAAATAAAAAAATAAAATATTTAAATATAAAAAATGACACAAATTATAAATCCAAATTATGAATTCCCAGAATATTATTCATGGCCTTATTTTTTCACTCTTCAAAAACATGAGGAAACAAAAAAAAAACAAATAAAAATGTGGGTTCAATTAACATTAAAATTTTGTGAAGATAACAAAGTATGGAGATTAAGTAAAAGTCAATTTTATGAAAATTTAGGAAAAAATAATAAAATAGGAAGAAAAGTAAGTTTAGAAACAATAGAAATAATATTTCAATCAATGGTTAATTCAAATAAAGCAGCATATGTAAGTAATAAATCAAAAGATGAAATATTTGTATTATGGAAAACTTTAAAAGAATGGGAAGATTTTATATATGAATCTGCAGTTAAAAGAAAAAGTATTAATAAATTAGAAACTTTAGACTATATTTGTTATGATGAAGATAATAAATATGAAGATTATTATCAAATGGATCTTGATTTATTAATTTTATTACTTAAAGGATTAGAAAAAGAAAAAAAATGTTCTTTATTAACTGATGAAAATAATAGTTATATTGGTGTTAAATTTTATCAATGAAAAAAGAATTAAATGATTAATAAAAATTTATTTTTTTAAATATTATATCATAATTTAAAATTATTTTGATTTAAATTAATATTATTTTAATCATTTTTTTTATCAGTTTCAGTTTTTTGTGGAACTAATTTATCTAATTCTTCTTTTTTTGATTTTAATTCATTTTCAATTTCTCCAATTCTAATAAATCTTTCAGTAAATTTATGAATAGCAAGAAGCATTGCAAAAGCAACAATAAAAATATAAAAATTCCTTTGATTAGAACGAGCAGTTAATCTTTTTGATTCTAATTCACTAACTTGAGCATTATGAGTTAATAATACTTGAATTAAACTTTGTGCTCTATAAAATTGATAATAAAAATATGATGCAAAAATAATACAAAGTAAAAGAAGATATGTAAAAATTTCATGTTCATTAACAGTAGTATGTATTATTTTTGATATTATTTTCATAAGAAATCTTGGTCTTCCAATTAAAGTTAAAATAAAAATTGGAACAATAAAACATAAAAAAATAAAATTATAGAAAAGTCCAACTATTGACATTTTAATTATATATAAATTAAATAATAAACATAATTCTATTTTATTAATTATTAATGATAATAATAATTTTATTGACTTAATTAAATAAAATTTAAAAAACAAAAGAAAATTATTTAAAAAAAAATGCAAAGTGATGAAAAAATTCCAACTGCAAAAGGTAATAAAAAAAACAATATATAACTTTAAAAAAAAAAATATATAAAAAAATAGTAATAACAATGGGAGATGCATCAGTAGGAAAAACAAGTTTACTTCATGTATATATGAAAGGTTCATTTCCAGATAAAAATCTTCCAACAATAGGAGTAGAATTTTCATCAAAAATAATAACATTAAAAGATAATTCAAAAATAAAAATTCAAATTTTTGATACAGCAGGACAAGAAAAATATAGATCAATAGTATCTAATTATTGTAGAAAAGCATTAGGTTGTTTATTAGTTTTTGATATAACAAATAAAACTTCTTTTGAACAATGTAAAAATTTTTTATATGATATTAAACAAATTGCAGAACCTGATTGTGTTTTTATATTAGTTGGAAATAAAATTGATTTAGAAGAACAAAGACAAGTTGAAAAAAGTGAAGCTACGAAATATGCAACTGATAATAAAATGTTTTATATTGAAACTTCTGCTTTAACTCAATATAAAGTTAATGAAGCTTTTGAAAAATTATTTCAATGTAATTATTTTTTTTTTTTTAATTTTTTTATTATTATTTTTTAGTTGTTGCTGAAGAAAATAAAAAAAGTGTTAATTATGAATCTAATAGAGATTATGTTCATATTTCACAAAGAAAAAATTTGACTGTTGCTGAAGATCAAAGTGTTTGTTGTTGAAAACATTTTAAATGTTTATATTTTATTTAAATTTAATATTTTTGATTATTTTTTTTAACATTTGAATATACTTTTTTTAAATTTGTATATATGAATTTTTTTTTTCTCAAATAATTAAAATAATTAGTTACTTATATAAAATGGGAAATTTACAATCAGAAGAACAAATTACAAACATTAATATTGATGAAGTAGAAATTAAAAATATAGATGAAAATAATCCTCCTAATCCTCAACAGTTTTATGCTAATAAAGATATATTTAATAATAATAAAATTTCTGATATAATTTCTCAATTTTGTAAATTAAATCAAGAAAAATTATATCCAACTGAAAGAAGTAAAACAAGTGAGGAAATTATAGTAAAAAAAGAAAAAAATGATGAAAATAAGTATATTAAAGAAGAAAAAATTAGTAAAAATGAAAATAATTATCAAAAAGAAAATATTATTCCAAAAATAATAAAAAATACAAAAAATGAAAATGAAGAAGAAAAAATCCAAGAAAATGGAAATATAAATATAAAAAAAATTGAAAAAGAAGAATCAATTCACTTAGATGAAAATGAAGAATCAAAAAAAATTACCTCAACCTCTCCAATAATATCAACATTTGATTCCTTTAAAAATAACAAAGAAAACAATATTATAAATAATAATAATAATAATGATAACACAATCCAAAATTCGAATTTAAGTAAAAAAAATAATATAATAGAAAACACAACTAAAACAGACTCAAATAATCAAAAAGAAGAAAAAAATAAAATAATCCAAAAACTATTAACGAGAAATGAAAATGAAAAAGAAAAAGAAAAAGAAAAAGAAAAAGAAAGTGAAAGTGACACTATAAAAAAAATGAATATACTTAAAGAAGAAAACAATCCAATAATATCACCAAGAAGAAAATCTTCACCTCAAAAAATATCTACAAAACGTCTTGATTCAGTATTATTAGAACGTCCAATAGAAACAACAGCAGGAAGTTTAATACAAGATATAAGAAAAATATATAAATTTAAAGAAATATTAGGAGGAGGTCATTTTGGAACAGTAAGAGTTGCATATAAAAGAAAAGAAGAACCTCGTCGTTATTATGCAATTAAATCAATATCAAAAAAAAATTTATCCCCTTCTGATTTAGAAGATTTAATTAAAGAAGTTGATATAATTTCAGGATTAGATCATCCAGTTATAATAGATTTTTATGAAACATATCAAGATGAATTTTTCTTTCATATAGTAATGGAATTATGTAAAGGAAAGGAAGTATTTCAAAAAATAGCATCAGAGGGTAAAATTGAAGAAAAAAAAGTAGCAATTGTAATACATAAAGTATTAAATGCAATAGCATATTGTCATTCAAGAGGAATTACACATAGAGATATTAAACCAGAGAATATATTATTTGAAACAAATGAATTAAATTCAGAAATTAAATTAATTGATTTTGGTTTAAGTAGAAAATATTCAGCAGATCAAAAAATGCATACTATATTAGGAACTCCTTATTATATTGCACCAGAAGTTTTAAAAGGTAATTATGATGAAAAATGTGATATTTGGTCAATTGGTGCTTTAACTTATATTATGTTATGTGGTGAACCACCTTTTAAAGGTAAAAGTAATAATGAAATTTTTATGAAAATTATTAAAGAACCTATTAAATTTAATCCTTATAAATGGAATAATTTATCAGAAAATTCAAAAAATTTTATAAGGAATTTATTAAATAAAGATCCTAATAAAAGACCAAATGCAATGGAAGCTTTAGGACATATTTGGTTTAATTCTATTGAAATATCATCACCTAAAAATATTACTCAGGATATTTTAAATAATATAAAAAATTTTAGAATTAAACAACAATTTAAAAAAATTGTTTTGAGATATTTATTAAGTACTTTAAATGAAAGTGAACTTAAAAAATATAAAAGAGCTTTTTATGCTATTGATTTTAAACATAATGGAACTATTTCAAAAGAAGAATTAATTAAAGCTTTTGAAATTGGAAAAATTGAAATTACTAATGAAAATGTTGATTTTGTTTTTAAGTTATGTGATGAAAATAGAAAAGGAAGTTTAGATTATACTGATTTTTTAATGTGTGCTTATGATAAAAATTATTTGTTAACTGAAAAAAAATTAGAAATGGCTTTTCAATATTTTGATGTTGATAATTCTGGAATTATTGAAATACATGATGTTAAAGATGCTATGTTGAGATTTGGAAAAAATGTTGTTGATTCGGATGATACTAAAAAATTAATTATGGAAATTACTAAAGATGAAAAAGTTGAAAGTATTGAATTACAAAAATTTGTTGAAATGTTTAAATGATCATTGAAAATTTTTAAATTTTTTATTTTTGTTTTTTAAATTATATACTTATAATATATATTCTTCTTTATTTTATTTATATGAAAGAAAACAAATATTTTTAATTGATTAAAATAATTAAATATGAAAATAAATATATTATTTAAAAATAATATATAATATTTTTGATAATCTAATTACAATATTTATTTTTCAATATATAAATAATTGAATTGTTAAATAAAATTTAATTCATTATAATCGAAAATATGTTCTGTTATATTTTTCATGATTTATACATATTTAAATTGTTTTTAGAAAACTACCTTATTTTAGGTCAAAATCTCATTTTTATTATATAATTTTTTTATAGAAAAAGAATTTATTATTTTTTAATTTTATTTTAAATTATTCATCAATTAATCATATATTTATCTATAAAATATATATACATTAATTAAAACAAATAAATTTATTCACTATTTAATTTTTGATGAGTTATTAATTTTTAAAGTTTTTAATTTTTTTCAGAGGATGATTTTTGTAATTATGTGAAGTATAATATAAAAAATTTTTAGTTTTTATCCCTTTATTAATACTTTTATCCCTGTAAAATTTAAAAAATGAAATATTATGAAAATTATTATTTTTTGTACTTTGATTTTTTTCATTTAAATTTGTATTAGGTGATGAACAAGAATCAGAAAGAATTTTTTTATTTTCATTCAAATCAATTGTACCAATATTTCCTTTTATAGTTTTTATTTTAGAATTATTTTTACGTATCAAATGTAAATTGTTTTCTCTTTCAGAATTGGAATTTATTTTTCTATATTCAGGGGTTTTAGAAATTAATTTATTATAACTATTTTTTTTAATATGATTATTGTTATTATTATTACCTACAAAACTATTTTTTGATATTTTATTTATTGTTAATGCTTTTGTAAGATTATTTGAATTATTACTATCTCTACTATTATTTTTATATTTAATTCTTTCTGTATGTATTTCATCACTTGAATAAAATATTATATCTTTATGAATTATACTTCTTATATTATTACTTACAAATTTTATATTTTTATTAAAATTTTTGATTGCATTATGTGTTTGAAATTTTTTATTTAAAGAATTTGAAGTACTATTTGGTGATTTACTTTTACTTTTTGAATTTGATTTTGATTTACTTTTACTTTTTGATAATGTACTCATATTTTTACAATTTGTATTTAATGATATATGTAATGATGGAATATGTTTTGATATATAATTACTTAATGGTACATTATGAAATTTGATTTTTATGTTTAAATTCGAAACTGGTTTTTGAAGTTTAATATTATTAAATTTTAAATATGATTTTATTGTATGATGATTAGTATTATTATTATTATTGGAAATAATATTATTTATTATTTTTGATTGTTTATTTATTTTTTTTTTATTAGTACTATTATTATTTATATTTTTGAAAGATATTTTATTTATTTCATTATTTTTTTTTAATGTACAACTTAATTTTGGCATTGATTTTGCCACTTTTTTATTTTGTTTACTTATTTGACTAATTCCTTTTTTATTTTGATTTATAAAATTATTTTTTTCAATCCTTGGTTTTCTTTCTTTTTTTTTTCTCAAACTGTATGTTGAATTTATATTAGATTTATTATTTCTTTCTGTTAAATAATCTTTATTTTTATTTTTATTTTTTCTTTTACTTAGAAAATTATTTATATTTATTGCCCTTGATGAAATTGCTAAAGTTGAATCTGATGATGATTTATTTAATTTATCAATTCCATCAAATAAAGATTATTTTCTTTTTAAAAAATATTATTCTTCTGAATTATTATTAGGATTAAATGACTTATTATGTTCTGAATTATCATTTTTTATATATTTATTAATTTTAGATGCTTGATTTTATTCAAATTATCTTTTTAAATATTTATTTATTTTAGACGCTAAATTTTATTCTAATTATCTTTTTAAATTTTTCTTTTTTTTAAATAATA
>JAEEGK010011888.1_pt1 | contig 19832 bp, 22 predicted proteins | sample 8958771 | NCBI WGS metagenome assembly JAEEGK01 (sample SAMN16246547, study PRJNA631951) | gut metagenome | biome: gut microbiome; feature: rumen; material: SC-attached | host: Bos | place: Iran: Karaj | collected 2018-10
TAGAGGTTCATTTTGGCGCTGCGCGCCGAAAAATGAACCTCTAACCCCGTCCCCAAAGGGTCAAAAAAGTGAGCCACTAACCCCGTCCCCGGGTGTCAAAAAGTGAACCCCTAACCCCGTCCCCAAAGGGTCATTTTAGTTTACATATTGCGGGAAATATGCTATTTTAGATGTGGAGTTTAGAAAAAATTTAATAAAGGGGGAACTTGTAATGAAGGAAAAAAAGCCGGAATTACGTGACATTGTGAGATGGATCCTGTTAGGATTCATGGCTGTAGCGGCAGTGGTTTTTTTGGTGCTTTATATAAAAGCATCGAAGACCTTGTATTTTGATTATGACGGATACCTGCTGGAAGTTTATGAGCAGGATGGGGTAATCGAGTATACGGGAAAGATCGGCGGAGCTCGGATAACTTTTACGGCAGATACGGTTAACCGGGTGGTGTCGATAGTTGCCGATGAAAAGAAACTCGGACCTTACAGAGTTATGACCGATCCTTATGATATCAGCAAAAAGGAAGGGGAAGAAGAAAAGTTTAAGTTCTATCTTTCCGAGGGCGAAAATGTCATATATGCAGCCGATGTGAATGTGGTCTGGGGAGTAAGCGCAGACTTCAGAAGGACGGATGGCCCGAAGTACAGCGGTAATCCGGAATGGACACTGAACAGAAACGGTCTGGTAACGGTAACGAACGGTGAGCAATTTGTTTATATAGGGCCGGAACCAAAGTGTATGTTTGAAATGCTCTTTGATAACAAAGCAACAAGCACCGTATGGTGGGGATTGTATGTTTTCGGACTGATCCTTTTTGCGGCAGGCGCCGGAACTCTGCTTATCAGGGAGAAGTGGTACAATCTTAAACACCCGATACCGATCACTTATCGTGACGAATGGTACAATAAGACGGATCCGCTGGCAAATGTAAAATATTCCAGGGAATTTAAAGAAAGCGATTACAACGAAGCAAAACCTTCTAAGACTTTTGTGGTATTAAATACCATATTGGCATTGGTTTTTGTCTTTGCCGGTGTGATAGTTCTGATACTCGGAGCGGTATAAAGGACATAAGGGGCCTGATAAAGGCCCTATTTTTTTGTTGAAGAGTTTAAGGATTACGGATATAATTAGACGAAATACAAGATAAAAATTGTATGGAGGCAACATGATCCAGGACATTTATCCGAAAAGGTTAAATAACAGCTTTACAGACCTAAAGCTTAGAGACGAGGATATCCTTCTTTTTTTTGATGAAACGGGAAAAATACTGGTAAATATTTCTGAAGGGCATATATCTTATCCACGGGGAAATGAGAAACATAACGGAAGGTCCGTGTATCTTTTTTCCATAGATGAAAGGTACTTTCTTTCATTGGACGAAACGGAGCATACAAAGGAAGGCTTTTCCTATTATAAACCCGCTGATATGAGAAATATGTGCAGGGAAGAAGAAATGCTGGCTGTCTTTACCGCCTATCATTTGTGGAGATGGTACGCAGACAACAGATTCTGCGGCAGGTGCGGTACAGGTCTTGAGCTTGATAAAAAGGAAAGAGCATTGAGATGCCCCAAGTGCGGTAACGTGATCTATCCACGCATAAATCCGGCTGTTATAGTGGGAGTGATAAACGGTGATAAGATCCTTATCACCAGATACAATCGGGGCTTTGCCCATAATGCGCTGGTGGCAGGGTTTACCGAGATCGGAGAAACTCTGGAAGAGACTGTGGCAAGAGAAGTCAAGGAAGAAGCAGGCTTAAATATAAAAAACATAAGATATTATAAGTCCCAGCCCTGGGGAACGGCTCAGGACGTTCTTATGGGCTTCTATTGCTATGTTGACGGAGATGATACAATAATAAGGGACAGTAACGAACTTAAATATGCCGAATGGGTAAAGCGTGAGGACATAGTTCTGCAGCCCGACGGACTTAGCCTTACCAATGAGATGATGAAGATGTTTAAGGAAAACAGGGAGAGCTGACAAAAGATATGCTCAGATATTGCGCCAAATGCAAAAAGGAATTCGACTTTCCGCCCCGGGCGATAACGGCGGCGGCTCCTCTAATATGCCCGGAATGCGGCAGCGAGATACCCAAAGAGAGCAGAAGACCGGATCATGGTCTGGAAGCGGACAGAAGTGAGGAAAAGATAGGAAAAGCGGCATCGGTGATCTTTCATATGATATATATCTTTTATATATCCATGGCCCTTATCGGAAGCATAGGTTATGTTACGGGCTTCCATGCGCTGCTCTATGTTACCGCGGGGATCTCATTGGCAGTTTACGTGGTCCAGGCCATAGCTCATGTTACCGCATTTCCTACCGGAGTCATATTCATCCCGCTGGGCGCAATAGCCGGCTACCTTATATTTAAAGGTCTGCCGGGAGCATGCCTTGGCATAAATATTGTCTTCGCCGTAAGACATATACTAAGGGACATAGTGTTCAGGTTTATCTTTTGGCTTATCGGAAAAAGTCAGCAGTAAAGGATATATGAGGTTAAACTGTTTATGATCAGAAACGTGGATCTTAATGAGATCTCAGACGGAAAACTCTATGAAGCCAATGATATGGTGAAACTTGGAGTGGAGGAATGCGCCGGCTGCCATGCCTGCTGTTGCGGAACGGGAGCAACATTGAACCTGGATCCCTATGACATATATCGGCTGGAAGCGGGGCTGGGACTGAGTTTTAAAGAACTTCTGGCAAAGCATTTGGAGCTTCGGGTGGCGGACGGAGTCATCATGCCTTTTTTAAGGATGGATAAGGCATTGACGGTTACATCGGGGGAAACTCCGGTAACAGAAAAAGAGGCCTGCACCTTCCTTAACGATCTTGGGAGATGCAGCATCCATGACTGTCGGCCGGGCATATGCAGACTCTTCCCGTTAGGACGGATATACGAAGGAAACGGACATAAGTACATACTTATGGAAAATGAGTGTCACAAGGAACGAAGGGTGAAGGTCAAGATCAAAAAGTGGCTGGAAACCCCGGAATTTCAAAGGTATGAGGAATATGTGGACAGGTGGCATCATTATTTATCGCAGATCACGGATCATGCGAGAGAAATGTCTGAAGAGGAACTGAAGAGGAAAAACATGGCTGTGCTGCAATTGTTTTACTTTTTGGACTATGAAACTTCAGAGGATTTTTACGAACAATTTTACAAGAGGATCGGATGATACGGATAATTCCGGGATCATCGTGAAAACAGCCCAGGTTGGAACCCGGCTGTTTTTTTTGCCTTGCGCCTTGCTATTCAGCCTTGTTTTATGGAAAAAAGAAAAAAATTATCGATAAACGTTAAAAAGGTGTTGACAAACATTAAACAGGGTGGTAATATACAGCCATAGCAAGTTTATCGATAAACATTAAATAATTAACTTTAAACATTTTATGGAGGATTGTTATGAACAAGGAAATAGCTATAGGAAAGATCAATAAGATCGGAAGAGTTGCAGGAATAATCACTATTATCGCAAGAATATTTGTTATCCTGGGTATAACCGGATGTATATTGGGCACAGTGGCAGTTGCCCTTCTTCCCAAGAATCTGATCAGTTATAAGTTTGAAGGCGGTTTTCACGGGTATTTTGACACTACGGTGCTGGGCGGTGAAGAAGAGCAAAAGGCTGCACAAAAGATCGTGGATCAGGCAAATGTAAATATTAAGTTAAATGGTGTTGATTACGATGATGTTCATTTTGAAATTTTGGACAACGGTAAGGTTGAGATGATGGCAAAGGCTCATGCACATGAAGTTGATTTCAGAAAGAGCATAATGAAGGTTACCGTGACCGGAGCTGTAGTCTGTGCTTTTGCCATAGTTTCTCTTACTTTCCTTATTATCCTTTGCAGACATTTTGAGCATTGCACCACACCCTTCAGTGACGAGATCATAAGAAGCTTAAAGAATTTTGCATATTCCCTGATCCCCTGGGTTTTGATAAAGACCATTACAAATACCATATTTTCCGGCAGTATAATGGGATCCTTTGATATGGATGTTACCATTGACCTTTCAATGGTTGTCATAGTGCTTGTTATATTGGCTCTTGCTTATATCTTCAGTTACGGCGCGGTTTTACAGCGTGAATCGGATGAAACTTTATAAGAGAAAGGGGTAAAGATGGGTAAGATAATTTTAAGACTGGACAGGGTCATGGCAGACAGGAAGATGAGCCTGAATGAACTCTCGGAAAAAGTGGGAGTAAGCAACGTAAACCTTTCAAAGATAAAGACCGGAAAGATAAGTGCCATCAGATTTTCAACCCTGGAATCCATTTGCGATACTTTGAACTGTCAGCCGGGAGATATACTGGAATACGATCCCGATGCAAGATCGGAGGAAAGTGAATAAAGAAAAACAGGACGGAATCTGATATGTACCCTCTTTACCGGATAACCGGTAAGGAGGGTATATTTTTGTGCTCACTCATCTTTTTCTGCCAGATGTTTCATGGCACGTGCATCATTAAGGACAATTGCAAGGGATGAAGTCAGATGTCTGTATTTTTCGGCTTTTTCTTTATCGGCTGCGAAATTATATGCCTGAGACAGATAGTAATTAATGTTCAGCAGGTTTCCGAGATGGAAGCTGCAAGAACTAAAATCCCATTGGTCCATACGGGCCAAAAGAAGGTCGTACATCCTGTTCTCACCCAGATATCGTACGTATTTTGACAGGGTGGGGGCAAGATGATTTTTCTTCCATAGCAGTCCAAAATCATTTTGAGTGGAGTATTCGTAGATCTTTTGAAAGTAGTAGGGGGCGTCAAAATGGTTTTCGGAAAAAGCAATGGCATTTACCATGACAGTAACAAGACTCATTTCGGCCCAGGATAATCTGTAAGAGGAAATATTACTAATGTCAAAGCCGGGCAAAGTAATGTTCAGGGCCTTTTTGCAAAGGGATATGATCTCATCTTTGTTTTCTGTCAGCTGGGTCATAAAAAGAAGGTATTGCTGCCTGATCAGAGGATCCGTTTCCGACAAAGGCTCCAATTGGACAGTGTATTGCCGGTAGTGCTCTCTGTCCATCTTATAGTGACCGGTCAGGATCTCTTTGATATGGTTAAATTCCGCCTCTTCCCGATCACCGTAGAAAACAAATTCATTGGTAAACCCAAGACGTTCAAGCAGATATTGTGTTACCGGGATACCCGGATTTAAGGAGCCGTTTTCGAACCTGCTTAAAGTGGATTTATTGCAAAGACCGTTACAAAGGGTTTGCTGGGAAAGACCCTGAGCCTTACGTGAAGAGAGGATGATGTTTCCCAGAGTAACCACATTTTTTTTATAAATATCAAAGAAACCGTCGGTCATTCCTTCGGGCATATCAAGTGAAAGCGGGTGAAACTCCGGGAGGTTTTTGGGCTGTTTAAGATGAGCCGGAATATCTGCATCCGATAGATCGTATTTCTTCCGCAAAAAGTGGGCCCAAAAGGGAAAATAAACATCTGCGGTTTCCAGTGAGGCATATATCCCGTCAACCTTTTTGTTTGAACCGCTTACACCCATGAAAAACACCGCCGGGATCAAAAAGGTGTGGATACCTGTCTTCAAAGACAATATTTGAAGCTGTTTTGAAGAACGGAAAGTATTTTTACGATCCTTTATGAAATATAAATAAAGGCTTTGGATAAATGCATATAAAAGATGGGCATTAGGATCATCCTCACAGTGATTTTTTAACTGATCGAGAATTGAAGAGCAAATGAGTTTATTACCTTTTTTTAAAAGCTCAAATAAGGCAATAAAAAGGATAAGTTTCTTTTCGGTAATGTTATAGCAGGAAGGCTGAAGGTTCGAAAGATCAAGATCGGGCTGTGCAAGTTTCACGGCTTCTTTTAAAGCAGCGATCATCCGGTCCGGATCCTGTTCTTCATCAAAGATCAATATATAGGAATAAAGAGACAGCCAGGTTTGATAATAAAATTTATTTGAGTTGAATTTTTTGGCTGCCGTTTGTTCAAGTTCGGAAAAAGCCGGTTCGATCTTACCGTGATCTATGTAGTGCTTTGCTGAGGAAAGATGTATGTAACACTCATGATCGTTCATGCTTTCGAACAGGGGATATACTTCCAGAGGCTTTCCCAGCTTTGACATCAGTGCCGAAAAGGTGGATGGGCTTATTCCGTACTTCCCTGTTTCAAAATTGCTGAGTGCGATAGCGGAACAGATCCCTTCGGCCAGTTGATTTTGGGACAGACCGGCTTGTAACCTGGCATCTTTAATTGTTTGAGAAGCACTTAAAATTCCCATATTTAAATTCCCCGCCTTATCAAACGAACCGTGTCCGCTTGTAACCCACTTAAACTGTACCGCTTCAGTATAGCAAATGTAGGGGAGGCGGGCAATGGACAGATTCGGATTTTTTGTGAAAAATAAAGAAAACAGAAACTTTTTTGTTGCCTTTATAATAAATTGTGGCAGAAAGAGAGGTGAATTATAGTAAAACCGTGAATATACACAGACCCGGAAGATTTTAAAGGGTTTGGAGGGAGGAAAAATGGAACTTAAGGTAAATGATCTTTCAAAGGAAATAGAAGGTGTCCGGATACTTGAGAACATAAATATGGAGATAAAAAGCGGAGAAGCCGTGGCACTTGTGGGAGCAAACGGAGCGGGAAAGACCACACTTTTAAACTGCATATTGAACATATACACAAAGTATACCGGTGAGATATTTTTGGAACGGCAAAATATCAAAGATAAGATAGATCCCGGAATCCGCAGAAAAATAGCCTTTATCCTTGATACTACAGGATTGTTTGTGCCGCTTACCGCATGGGAAAATATTGAATTTTACGATCGATTGTACAATCCCGACAGCAGCAGTAAAGAACGGAGCGAACGTCTTTCGGAAATATTTGAAAAAATATCACTTAAGAGAAAAGAAAAAGGGAGGATAACCGGGTTTTCCAAAGGGATGAAGCAAAGACTTGCCATAGGACGTACAATGGTTAATGAACCTGAAATGATAGTTTTGGATGAGCCTTATCTGGGGCTGGATGTGGAAGGTAAATGTTTTCTGACGGAATATCTTTTAAATCTTAAGAAGAGGGGATGCACCATTCTTTTAAGCTCCCATGATCTGACCGAGATAGAAAAGGTGTGCGACAGGGCAGTGTTCATAAAAGAGGGCAGGGTGAAGGACGAAAAAAGACTGGATCACCAAAGTGACAATGAAACAAGAAAGTCCGAGCTGGAGAAAATGTATGAAAAGGTGCTGATGTAATGAATATGAAATTAAACAGAGCCATATTGTGGCTTGAAAAAAAGATCTGGGATCTTCATAAAAAAAGGACGGTGGCGGCATTGATCCTCTGCCTTATATCAGGGCTCGGAGCATCTGCCTTCAGGCCGGAAACAGCCGCTCAGATACTGGGGGTGGTATGGATGATCCCGGTGCTGATCGCAGCGAATAAAACAGCAATGTCGTTTTACAACGGGAGTCTAAAGCAGATCCTGGCAACGGGAGGAGACGTGACGTCGGTATTATATTCCAAACTGTATTATCCCGTCTTAAGGATGGAGATCTTTCTTGGGATATATACACTTTCTGCTGTAGTGATAATGGCTGTAGCCCACCATCATCCGGGATGGCTGCTTTTAAGAAGCCTTATCTGTATTTTGGCCACTCCCATTGTAATGGGAGGGACAACTGCAGCTTCACTTTGCTTAAAGGAACCTGCGAAAACAGTGGTTAACATTCTTATAGTTTTGATATTTAATCTGTTTATGATCGCGGAAGCAATGGTTCCGGCAGCATATGCCGTCGAAGTGCTGATCCTTGCGGTATCCGCAGTGGGAGTTACTGCCACGGTAAAACGAGTGCCCGGAGAAAAGATATTGTCCAAAGGGGGTAGATGATGAAAGCATTTTTGTGGTATAAGGCCAAACTTGTATTAAAACCCTGTAAGATAGCGGGGCTGGTGATCCTGCCGGCAATATATATGCTTTTATATACATTTCTTAAGATCGGATATGAAACCATGATGTCCTTTGCAGGGCTTGCAATTCCGCTTATTTATTCCTATGTGATGTTTTCGGCCGGCGATCTGTTCAGGATAAATTGTTATATAGCGGCGGGACAGGATTCAAGAAAGATATGGATGGCAAATCTCATACTTATCACAGCGACCGGAGCCATCATGAGCCTCTTAAGCCAGACAGTAACATCCCTTGCCATGGGGCATCCCGTATCGGAAACTCTCAGATATCTTCTCACCTCACTGTGCCTGATACCTTTTACCATGCTGATGTTGGGGTTGTCCATGCTGCATTACAGGAGTTATTCAAAGTTTGAGATCGTTTTTGCTTCGGTGTTTGCTGTAATGAATATCTTTGCTTTCTTCATACCGTTGTTGGATCTTTTGATCCCGATAGCGCTAAGCCTTCCCATAGCCGCCTGCCTGGGTGGAGGAGGTCTCTTAGGCATGATCGTTTTGTTTTATTATATGGGCACGGGAGACAACGAGACTCTGGTCCGAAATGCCTGTAAAGAGGTCTCGGACTATGACCGGGTTATGCTGGGAATGGATGAAGGGTGATCCGGAATTTATAAAAAGTTTATCGGCTATGACAATAATCCGTCAAAAGAGACCAAATACCTTCGTTGACAAAGAAAACGGGGAATGGGATAATTGAGCCACCAACCCCGTCCCCGAGGGTCAAAATACAGAAAGGACTTGCGTATGAGTGTAAAATGGGGTGTTCTTGGAACGGCAGGCATAGCAAAATGGGCCACCATCCCGGGAATGCAAAAAGCTGAAGACTGTGAGCTTTATGCCGTTGCGGGAAGAAGCGAAGAAAAAGCAAAGCAGTACAAGGAAGAATTCGGTTTTGAAAAATACTATGTGGGCTATGAAGCACTGCTCAATGACCCTATGGTACAGGCAGTATACATACCTCTGCCGAATCATCTTCACTGCGAATGGACCATTAAGGCTCTGAAGGCGGGAAAGCATGTGCTGTGTGAAAAACCTCTGGCCTTGAATGCGAAGGAAGCGGAAGAGATGTTTGCCGCAGCACGGGAAAACCATGTGATCCTTATGGAAGCTTATGCCTATCTCCACAATGAATTTATTGCGGAGGTTATGAAGGACCTGAAGGCGGGAGTCATTGGCAAGGTGGACTACGTGGACACGGCTTTTCTCACACAGAATTATTCCGAAAATGTGAGACTCTACAAGGAACAGGGCGGAGGCGGCGTCTATGACGTGGGCTGTTATTGCACATCCCTTATCCTTAAGATCCTTGAAACTGTCAGTGAAAAAGGGATAAATACAAAGCCCGTAAGTGTGATGGCTGATGCAGAGTTTTCCGAAAATGGAGTGGATGAGCTGGCTCAGGCCATGATACGCTTTGAAAACGGAATGAGGGCTACCTTTAATGCGGGCATGAATCTGGGAACAGACACAAGTCACAGGTATGACAGGTTCTTTATCCACGGCAGTCGCGGAAATATATGCTCGGCTGTGGAATATAATCAATCGGGAGAAATAGAGTACACCGTGCTGTCCGATTGGAAAAAGACTGTCAAAAATGTGAAGGTGAGCAACAATTACACTCTTGAGGTGCAGAATCTCAGCCGGGCGGTGATGGGGCTGGAAAAACCCGACATTAGCCGTGAATTTTCTGTGGCAAACGCAAAGCTTTTGGATGCAGTGCTTGAAAAAATAAAGTATTAGTGTGATGTAAAATAATGAAAAGGAGATCCTATGAATAATTTCACATTTTATTCCCCCACGTTTTTTGCTTTCGGCAAAGATACAGAGAATGAAGCAGGTTCGTACGTTAAACAGTTCGGTGGCAGCAAGGTGCTTATCCACTACGGCGGCGGAAGCGTGGTAAGAAGCGGTCTTTTGGACAGAGTTAAAAGATCCTTGGAAAATGCAGGAATCGAGTACAGGGAACTGGGAGGCGTAAAGCCCAATCCCAGAAGCGGTCTTGTTTATGAAGGCATAGAACTCTGCAAGAAAGAGAAGATAGATTTTATCCTGGCGGTAGGCGGCGGAAGCGTTATCGATTCCGCCAAGGCCATTGCGGCAGGCACTTTGTATGACGGAGATTTCTGGGATTTCTATTCGGGAAAGAGCAGGATCGAAAAGGCCCTTCCCATAGGAACCATTCTTACCATAGCTGCGGCCGGCAGCGAAGGAAGCCCCGACTCCGTTATCACAAAAGAGGAAGGCATGTTTAAGAGAGGCGCCAGCGGCAATGTGCTCCGTCCCAAGTTCAGTATCTTAAATCCCGCTCTCACCCAGACTCTGCCTGCCTATCAGACAGCTGCGGGAATTACAGACATCATGGCTCATCTTCATGAGCGTTATCTTACAAATACCAAGGAAGTGGAGGTTACGGACAGACTTATTGAAGCTCTTTTGTTAACCATGGTACACGAAGGTCCCCGTGTTATCGCGGATCCCAATAATTACGAAGCCCGGGCAAACATCATGTGGGCAGGGATGATGGCGCACAACAATGCAGTGGGTGTAGGTCGCAGTCAGGACTGGAACAGCCACAACATAGAGCATGAGCTTTCAGCACTTTACGACTGTGCACACGGTGCAGGGCTGGCAGTAACTATGCCTTCTGTATTCAGATATGTTTACAAGCACGATGTGATGAGATTTGCCAAGCTGGCTACCCGTGTATGGGGAGTTCAGATGGATTTTGACGATCCGGAAAGAACAGCTCTTGAGGGCATAGATATGTTCGAGCGTTTCCTGAAGAGCATTGGTATGCCCACTACCTTTGGAGAGCTGGGAGCAAAAGAAGAGGATATCCCGAAACTTGTTGACATGCTTTGCTACGGAGACGGCAGAGACGGTAATATTTACGGCTTTGTGAAGCTCAGCGCCGAGGATTGCACCGGGATCTACAAGATGATGGTGAAGTAGATAAGAGGGGCAGATAACCGTCCTTCTTATAAGAAAAATAAGTAATAATTTCTTGCGTGCATACCTTTTCTGTGCTATAGTGATGCACGAATTAAATATTAGACAAGGGGAGCCGATAAAGCTGAGAGGTGCAAATGCACGACCCTAAAACCTGATTTGGATAATGCCAACGTAGGAATCGTCGAACATTGGATATTTTAATGTTTAAATTTTGCCATAAAGCGTCATCTGAACAGATGGCGCTTGTTTTTTGCCTTCTGTCAGTTTCGGATCGCAGGTCTGTAATCTCTCAAGCTTATCGCAAAAAGATCATGGATTTATATCTAAAAAATCATCCTCGGATCCATATTTTAAACAATTACATAACTGCCACGGATGCGGTGAACGCTGTTTTGGCGGTGGGAGGAACGGCCATCGGAGGTGATGCGCCGGAGGAAGTTTCGGAACTTACCGCAGCTTCCGATGCGCTTGTACTTAACACGGGAACACCTTCCGCCGATCGGGCCAAAGCCTTTTTAATAGCGGGAAAGACCGCAAACGAAAAGAAAGTGCCCATAATCCTGGATCCGGTGGGAGTGGGAGCCACGGCTGCCCGAAAAAAAATGATAAAGGGCCTTTTAAAAGAAGTCTCTGTGTCCTGTCTTCGTGGTAATGTTTCCGAGATTCGGACAATATGCGGATTTTATGGACTTCTGGGAGAGTCCGGAGAGCCGGGCAGTGTAGAGGCTGCGGAAGAGAAGTTGGACGAAAGAGTGATCCTGGACCTTTCAGACCTGCTTAAATGCGTGGTGATAATGAGCGGTGAACGAGTAGAGATAGCATATGCCAATGAGGGCTATTTTGAAGTACTGCCCGGGGGCAGTCCCATGCAAAAGTACTTTACCGGCGGGGGCTGTATGATGACGGCGGTGCTGGGAAGCTTTATGGGAAATGCGAAAAAAGGGGGAAGTACTCTGCTTAAAGCCCTGCGGGACGGGGTGATGGTTTATGAAAAGGCAGCCGGGCAGGCGGAGATCCGGTGCTTAAGGAAAAAGACCTTTGGGACCATGAGTTACAAAAATACTCTGCTGGATCTTTTAAGCCTTAGCGGGAAAAGCCCGAGAAAAGTTTTTTCAGGCGATGAACTGGCTTTATATGCGGTTACGGACAGAAAGGTGACGGCCGGGAAGAACCTGATGCTTGCGGTGGAGGAGGCGATACTGGGCGGTGCCACCATGATCCAGCTGAGAGAGAAGGAACTGGATGATGAAGCCTTTATAAGCAGCGCGATCGTGATAAAAAAAATGTGCGATAACTACCATGTGCCGCTGATCATAAACGATAGAGCAGATATATGCCTTAAAGTCGGGGCTTCCGGAGTGCATCTGGGGCAGGATGACGGGGATATAAGAAGTGTGCGGGAACTTTTGGGGAAGGACTGCATCATAGGTGCCACGGCCCATAACCTTAAAGAGGCCTTAAAAGCCGAGGCTGACGGAGCGGATTATCTGGGTGTGGGTGCGGCTTTTGGGTCCGGGACCAAGACGGATGCCAAAGCCCTTACGAGTCTTGATACCTATAAGGAGATCACGGGAGCAGTGTCTGTTCCGGTGGTGGCCATAGGCGGGATCAACTTGGAAAATGCGGGAAAGCTGGCAGGAACGGGAATTGCCGGGATCGCTGTGATCTCAGGTATATTTGGGGCTATGAATATTGAAAAAGCGACTAAAGCTTTAAAAGAAAAGGTTAAGGAGGAAATTTTAAAATGAAAAAGATCGAACTTAAGAAACTGGTTTTGGCAGGATTGTTTACGGCGCTTGCGGTGTCTTTATCAGCGCTTTCCATTCCTGTGGGAGGTTCAAAATGCTTTCCCATCCAGCATATGGTGAATGTACTTTCTGCAGTATTTCTCGGACCCTGGTACGGTGTGGGCATAGCCTTTTGCACATCTCTTATCCGTAATATCCTGGGAACGGGAACGCTTCTGGCATTCCCCGGAAGCATGGTGGGAGCTCTTTGCTGCGGTCTCATCTACCGTTACACGGGCAAATTGACCCTGACCTACATCGGAGAGATCATCGGAACAGGCATCCTGGGCGGGCTTCTTGCTTTCCCTGTGGCAGCCTTTATTATGGGCAAGGAAGTGGCACTTTTTGTTTATGTGGTACCCTTCCTGGTCAGCACCATCGGAGGAACACTTATAGCAGTCTGCCTTATTTCGATCCTTTATCAGACCCATATTCTTAAGAATCTCCAGACCATGCTGGAGCAAAAAGGATGAAGAACATGAAAAAGGCAGCGGTACTTACAATAGCCGGAAGCGACTCTTCCGGAGGAGCGGGCATACAGGCGGATCTTAAGACCATGGAGGCACTGGGAGTCTTCGGGATGAGTGTGATCACTGCGGTCACTGCCCAGAATACGCTCGGAGTAAGAAACATTTTAAAGATGCCGAAAGATCTGCTTAAGGACCAGCTGGATGCGGTCTTTGAAGACATATTTCCGGATGCGGTTAAGATAGGAATGACGGCAGATGAAGAGCTTATATCAGTGATCGCCGACAGGCTTGAGTTCTATAAAGCCCGTAATGTCGTGCTGGATCCTGTAATGGTGGCCACAAGCGGTGCCAGACTTATGGAAGAGACAGCGGTAAAGGCCCTTTGCGAAAAACTGATCCCGCTGGCGGATCTAATAACTCCCAATATCCCCGAAGCCTGCGTGCTGGCGGGTGTATCGGCCATAGAAACAGTGGATGACATGAAAAAAACAGCGAAGAGCATATCCCGTGACAGAGGCTGCCGTGTGCTGTTAAAGGGCGGTCACATGGCTGATTCCCGGACTTCAACGGACATACTTTGCCTTAAAAACGGAAATATTTATGAATTCACGGGGGAAAGGCAGGATAACCCCAACACCCACGGCACGGGCTGCACACTTTCAAGTGCCATCGCATCTTTTCTGGCCCAAGGTTCAACCCTTCCCGACAGCGTGGCAAGAGCTAAAAAGTACCTGGAAGACTGCATTTCCCAAGGCCTGGATCTTGGCAAAGGCCCCGGCCCTTTGTGGCACAATTTTTGAACCTCTGACCCCGTCCCCGTGGTTCAAAAAATGAGCCTTTGGGGACGGGGTTAGTGGTTCATTTTTTAAAAAAATATAACATATAGGAGATTTCAATGGAAAGAAATTATCATACACAAATGGAAGCTGCCAGGAAAGGCATTATCACACCGGAGATCAAGGCGGTGGCTGAGAAAGAAGGCAGGGATACCGAATTTATCCGGCAAATGGTGGCGGAGGGAAAGGTAGCCATACCCGCCAATAAGAACCACAAATGCCTGGATCCCAACGGCGTGGGCAGTATGCTTAAGACCAAGATCAATGTGAACCTTGGTGTCAGCAGGGACTGCAAGGACATAAATATGGAACTTCAAAAGGTGCAGCGGGCTGTAGACATGGGCGCGGAAGCCATAATGGATCTTTCCAGCCACGGCGATACGGAACCTTTCAGAAAAATGCTCTGCGAGAAGTGCAAGGCTATGGTGGGTACTGTTCCCATCTATGATTCCGTGATCCATTTTAAGAGAGACTTAAAGGAGCTTACCGCCGGGGATTTCCTGGATGTGATCAGGCTTCATGCGGAAAACGGAGTGGATTTTGTGACCCTTCATTGTGGCATCAGCAGAGATACCATAGACCGGATCAGAAAAGGCAAGAGGGAGATGAACATAGTCAGTCGCGGCGGAAGCCTGGTTTTCGCCTGGATGGCCATGACAGGGCAGGAAAACCCCTTTTACGAATATTATGACGAGATACTTGAGATCTGCCGTGAGTACGACGTGACTGTTTCTCTCGGAGACGCCTGCAGACCCGGCTGCCTTGCGGATGCCACGGATCGCTGCCAGATACAGGAGCTTTTGCGCCTTGGAGAACTCACCGAAAGAGCCTGGGAAAAGGATGTTCAGGTAATTGTGGAAGGCCCCGGCCATGTGCCCATGGATCAGATCGCGGCCAACATGAAGATCCAGCAGACCATTTGCAAGGGTGCGCCCTTCTATGTCCTGGGACCTCTTGTTACAGACATAGCTCCCGGCTACGACCACATTACTGCAGCCATCGGAGGTGCCATTGCGGCGGCAGCGGGTGCAGCCTTTCTATGCTATGTTACACCTGCGGAGCATCTGGCGCTTCCCAATGTGGATGATGTTCATCAGGGTATTATCGCCAGTAAGATAGCGGCTCATGCGGCGGATATCGCAAAAGGCATTCCCGGAGCCAGGGACAGGGATGACAGGATGGCCAAGGCCAGAAAGAAGCTGGACTGGGATGCTCAATGGCTGGAGGCACTGGATCCGGAAACGGCCAAAGCCATACGAGCAAGTCGTGCTCCCGAGGACGATCACAGTGAGACCTGCAGCATGTGTGGTAAATTCTGTGCGGTCCGCAGCATGAACAAGGCCTTGGCGGGAGAAGTGATCGATATATTGTAACAGAGGCTGAGAAAGGGCAGTGAAATAAGACTGTTGAGAAAATATATGCACGAAAAAAGGTTGATCTGCAGAAGGATTATCTGCTGCAGTCAACCTTATTTTTATAACCCCAGGGCATATCCCGTCGCGATACCTACCACTGCGGAGAGGCAGATGATCAGGATGGGATGCTTTTTCTTAAAGGCAAGAACAGCGCATACGAGGAACAGCAGGATGCTGATCAGGAGGGGCAAAATGTCCGTTAGGAAATTCAAGGTAATCCCTGAGAAACCTTCCTTAAATGCGGCACTCAGGTTTTCCGACGGAGTGAAGACACTCATTCCTACGCTTAAAAGGGCTGATGCGATGAGACCCACCACCGCGGGACGAAGGCCTGTCATGGCACCCTCAACTACGTTATTTGCTTTGAATTTCGCAAAGAATCTTGATACGATCAGTATCACGAGAAATGAGGGCAGCACCACTCCGAAGGTGGCGCAAAAGGAGCCCGGGATGCCGGCCACGGTGCGCCCTATAAAGGTAGATATGTTCACGGCAAAGGGACCGGGGGTGCTTTCGCTGATGGCTATGAAATCCACGATATCCTCGGTTGCAGCCCAGCCGTGGCCGATAACCTCGCTCTCGATCAGGGGCAGCATGGCATATCCGCCGCCGAAGGTAAAAAGCCCTATCTTAAAGAAGGTCCAGAATAATTCCAATAAGATCATTTTCTAACCCTCCTTATCTGAAACGATACGATCCCGATAGCAGCACAGGCAAGGATCACAAAGATCGCATTTATCTTTAAAAATACCACCGCCGCAAAGGCAAGCGCCATAAGGCAAAGGCTTAGCCAATCCTTCTTACATTGCTTGAACATGGTCCAAAGGGCTTTAAGTATCAGAGCCGTGACGCCGGCACGTATGCCCCAAAAGGCGTATTCCACTGCTTTCAGGTGTTTAAAGGCTTCGAAAGCATAGGAGATGGCCACGATGACCAGAAAGGATGGCATTACCACGCCCAGAGTCGCGCAGACAGCTCCCGTAACGCCTGCCACACGGTTTCCGATAAAAGTGGCGGCATTGATCGCTATGGGGCCGGGAGTGGATTCCGCGATGGCGATCACATCCAGCAGATCTTTGTCTGTGATCCATTTTTTATTTTCAGCCACTTCCCTCTGGATCAGCGGTATCATGGCATATCCGCCGCCGAAGGTGAAGCCGCCGATCTTGGAAAAAGTAAGAAATAATTCAAGTTGTTTATTCATGTACAAATTCCTTTTATTTTTTTGGAAAATTCCCCGAATAGGATACACCCAAGCCCTTGATTTGTAAACATAAAGCAGTGCGCCCCGCCTTACGGGCAAGGGAGCAGCCGGGCAAGGGAGCAAAGCTAACCCGCTACCCTTCGGATTACAACTCAGCCCCGCTACCCTTTTTATAGAAAAGTATATTACATTCTGTAAAATATACTTGACAAAATGTAAAGTGCATGTTATGGTGATAACAGAAAGAGGCTTGTACAAGGCTTATACAAGGCAAGGCTTATACAAAAGGAGGATATGAAATGTCAAAGAAGAACAGGTTGATTTTGGGCTGTGTTATGGGAATATTGTTTTTACTCTCTGTTATTTTATTCTTTTATCCGAGACATAATTATGAAATAAGTTTTGTAAAGAATGTGGAAGTGAAGAACGGAATAGCCGAGCCCGGGGAGTTTTACTACGGGATCAATGTAAACAGGAAGGGTACTTACGACCTTTTTGTTGACTGGTATGATAATGAGGATGCTGCATTTGTTTCGGGTGTTTCACTTATCGATGGATCGGGAAAAGAGGTATGGAGTACGACAGCGGCCAGACTGTATCTGGAGACTTATTCCAAAAAACTGGAAAAAGGCAGATACAAGATCAAGATCGAGGTCTTAACAAGCCCCGAGGCCCAGAATAGATATGCCCGGCTTCGCGGGCAGGGAGAATTGGATCCCCATGATCCCGATGTCATTAGGTTGTTTAAGGACTGCAGTGTGGCCATGAAGTACAGCTTCAAGATAAGGGAAAACCAATATATGTTTTATCTGGTAGCGATGATATCCCTGATGCTGATCGGAGCGCTTATCATGGTGATCATTGTAAATGCAGCCAGAACGGGGGATCCGGACAGGGAAAAATACGACGAACGCCAGCTGATATACCAGGGAAAGGCATATAAGTATGCTTTCTACACATTGCTCATCTATTCAGGGCTGATCCTTGCTGCCTTTATCGCCGGCGATGCTGCCGGCACATATAAGCTGCCGATAGACAACAGCATCCTGATCCTTGTCGGCATTATGCTGTCCGTACTTGTATTCGCCATATATTCCATTCTGAAGGATGCATATTTCAGAATGAACGAAAACAAAAAGTTTCTTTTGGGCGTCTTTTGGGTGCTGGCGGCTGTAAATCTGGGCTTAGGTATATTTCACGTCATTAACGGGGACATTGCCACCGGAGGGATCATTACTTTTGAAGGCGCGGGAAGCCTCCTTTTGGGAGTGACGATGCTGGCGGTTGCTTCGGTTGCAACCTATAAACGCATTCAGGATAAAAGAGGTGATGAAGATGACTAAAAAGGAAAAGATGATCACATTTTCTGTATTGGGGATCCTTGGCGTAATATGCCTTTTGATCTGCCTTGCACCAAAAAAGCTTGCGTCTGATGAAAAAAATGTCCCGGTGAAAATAAAGGAATCCGTTGCGGATCCTGCTTATACAGAGCTCTCCGTTAAGATCGAAAAGCAGGGGAAATATGATATCGTGATCGATTGTACAGATAACGAGACTCCTAAATTTATCACCGGTGCCACTTTTATGCACGGCAAGGATAAGATCCTTTATACCACTGCGGGCATATGTTTTCGCGACAGGCGGAAGGCTTTGGAACTGGAGCCGGGTCTGTATGTTTTAAGAATTGATCACATCGCTTCGGCGGATGCATTTATAAAGCTTAATAATGCACAATACCCCGGGGGTATGCAGGATATGCCCACAGTCGGATCCTCCGACGATGGGGAGTACTTCATGTCCTATAAGCTTAAGGCAGTTGAAAGCAAGCCTTATTATACCTTTGTCCTTGCTCTCGGAATAGTTCTTATAGGCATAATGGTGAGCGTGATCTTTTTGAGCGGCAGTGACAGAAAAAGCAGAGCAGAAGAAAAATATGACGAGAGGCAGACTGCTGTCCGGGGAAGATCATACAGGCAAGCATTTTATGTGTTGCTGATCTATTTTCTGGTATTGGTCGTTCTCAGACTGTTTAATGCAGACCTGCCTTTAAGCGACTGGACGCTCATTGCTATGGGACTTTTGCTGGCGGAAGGCATACAGAGCTCCTTCAGTATCTATAATGATGCCTATTTCAAATTTAAGGAAAATCCGCTGATCGGGATCCAGATATTCTTTATATGTGCGGTGATCCTTGGAGCCTGCGCATGCATCAGTTATTTCGGTCAGATCAATAAAAATCTTCCGAATGGCAGAGAGATCGGGCTGATCTATTTGCTGACAGCTGTATTTTCAGTTTTTGATGCTGTCCTTTTGTGCATGAAAGAAGCAAAGAATAAAAGGGAGGAGCGATATGAAAAACCTTAAATTAAAAGCCGCCAGAGCTGCTTTGGACATGTCCCAGCAGGAGCTTGCGGACAAGGTCAACGTTTCCCGACAGACCATAAATGCCATTGAAAAGGGGGACTATAACCCTACCATAAACCTGTGCATAGCAATATGCAAAACCCTGAATAAAACCCTCGATGAACTATTTTGGGATATATCCTAAGAAGTGGGAGGATTACCCTTTTCTATTTCTCCGTTTCTTCCCTTGATTTACCGGGCCTTAAATGTTATCTTTATCCCAAATACATACACAAGGGGGAGAAAAATGTTTTTCAGTCCGTTTAATTCATTTAATTTTTTTAATTTTTTTAACATTGCATTCTTTACAATTTTCTTTATTGTTATCGCTGCCTTTATCACCGTATTTGTAAAGGGGATCGTAACCTGGTCAAGCAACAACCGTTCGCCTTTACTTAATGTAAATGCCAGGGTGGTTGCAAAAAGAGTGAACACCCGGTTTAGAGGCGGTCATATGGGATCCGACGCATCAATGCGTATGAGCTCAAGCTCCTATCATACCTATTACGTGACCTTCGAAGTGGACAGTGGAGACAGGATGGAGCTAAGTGTTCCCGAGAGCGAATACGGCTATATGGTTGAAGGAGATCAGGGAATGCTTTCCTTTAAAGGTACAAGATTTATAAGTTTCGACAGAAAATGAGCCTTGGGGACGGGGTTATAGGTTCAGATTTTGACCCTTTGGGGACGGGGTTATAGGTTCACTTTTTGAGCCTTTGGGGACGGGGTTAGGGGTTCATTTTTCGGCGCAAAGCGCCAAAATGAACCCCTCCCCCCGTCCCCAAAGGCTCAAAAAGTGAACCTA
>JAEEGK010011889.1_pt1 | contig 19832 bp, 16 predicted proteins | sample 8958771 | NCBI WGS metagenome assembly JAEEGK01 (sample SAMN16246547, study PRJNA631951) | gut metagenome | biome: gut microbiome; feature: rumen; material: SC-attached | host: Bos | place: Iran: Karaj | collected 2018-10
AATGAACTGATCCGCCGGGTCGGACGGGGCGGCGGTCGGCCGGATATGGCCGGCGGCGCCGGGATCCCGGAATGCGTCGGCGTGGCCCGTAAAATCCTGATGACCGAATACAGGTAAAGGGAAAAACACGATGGAAGAAAAAGATCTGATCCGGATCCGCTGGCATGTGGACCGGACGGTGGACCCCGCGATGTTCATGCTCGTCTGCACGCATCCGGATTATCAGGATCTGCAGGTCAGCATCTCCTCCGCGGAAGTGTCCGAGCGGGTTGCCAAGGCCCGCCTGATGCAGGAAATGTACGAGCTGGGGGCTGCCCGCGGCATTCCCCCGAAATTTCTGCGTTTCAAGATCAACGGGATTGAGGAATAATCATGGAAGAACTCACAATCCGTCTGCCTGCGGACGTGGCCGCCCTGCTGGCCATGCTCCGGGACGCCGGCTTCCCCGCGTATACGGTCGGCGGCTGTGTTCGCGATGCCCTGCTGGGGATCACCCCCCATGACTGGGACATCTGCACGTCCGCCCTGCCCGCACAGATGCAGCAGGTTTTCCGCGGCCTGCATACCGTGGAAACCGGGCTGAAGCACGGCACCCTGACGGTCGTGGTCAACCATGTTCCCTATGAAATCACCACCTTCCGGGTGGACGGCGCATATACCGACCACCGCCATCCGGACGCCGTTTCCTTTGTGGACAATATTGCGGAGGATCTGTCCCGCCGTGATTTCACCATCAATGCGATGGCCTGGTCTCCGGATGCCGGCCTGGTCGACCTGTTCGGCGGCCGTGAGGATCTGGCTGCCGGCATTATCCGCTGTGTCGGCGAGCCCGCGCTTCGTTTTGATGAGGACGCCCTGCGCGTTCTGCGGGCTCTGCGTTTCGCCTCCGTATACGATTTCACGGTCGATCCTGCGACGGACGCTGCCGCGCGGAAACTGGCCCCGTCGCTTTCCGGGGTCGCCGGCGAGCGGATCCGGGAAGAACTGATGAAGCTCCTGTGCGGCCCGGGGGCCGGACGGATCCTGCGGGCCTATCCGGATATCCTTTCGGAAATCATCCCGGAAATCCGCCCGATGGTCGGCTACGATCAGCAGAACCACCATCATTCATATGACCTGTGGGAGCATACGGTCCGTGCAGTGGAGAACATGCCGCCGGAGGCTGATCTCCGTCTTGCCATGCTGCTCCATGACACCGGCAAGCCCCGGGTCCGCACTACGGACGAACACGGCGAAGGACATTATCGGGGGCATCAGCAGGCTTCCGCGGAAATCGCGGCAAGGGCTGCCGATACCCTGCGCCTCGATAACGCCACCCGGAACCGGGTTCTCCTCCTGGTCCGGTATCATGATATTCCCCTCCGCACCGAATCCGGCGAGATCAACCTGGACCGTTCTTTCCTGCTGAGGAAGCTGAACCGTTTCGGGGAAACTGACCTGCGCGACCTGATCCGGATCCACCGGGCGGACCGCATCGCTACCGGCTACTCTTCCCCCGAGCGGGAAGACCGGCGCATGAAGGAGCGTCTGGATGCACTGGACGCCCTCCTGGCGGAAAAGCCCTGCTATACCCTCAAGGATCTCGCGGTCAACGGACATGACCTGCAGGCAGCCGGCCTGCGCGGAAAGGAAATCGGCGAAACACTGCAGCGCCTGCTGGAGGATGTCATGGACGGCCGGGTGGAGAATTCACGTGATGCGTTGCTCCGCGACGTCCGCGGCTGAATAATGAATTTTGTAGATTTTATATTTTTGTAACATTGTTAATAAAAATTTAATGATTTTCCCCAAAAAATAATTGTCTTTTGGGACTTGCTGTGATAATATGTAGCAGTTAGCCCTGGTTTGCCGCCGGGCGGCTGCATCCGTTGAAAAACGGGTGTTCCGGTGGGAAATCAAACCCGTCTCTTTCAGGCGCTGGCAGACTGCACCTTCCATAGCAGTCCGTCAGTGTTGTCGTGCGCCCGCTTTCACCGGGTGCCGGCGCTGAGTAGTGTTTCACGGGGGTTCGGTTGGGTTGCCGGACCTTGGTGGAGCCCACTTTTCCTGCTTGACCCAGGTGGGTCAGAGATTATACGGAGGTGTATTACTTAAAATGGCACGCATTGCAGGTGTTGACCTGCCCAGAGAAAAGCGCGTTGAGATCGGCCTGACCTACATCTACGGCATCGGCCTGACCACTTCGCAGAAAATGCTCGCGGAAGTCGGCGTGAATCCCGACACCCGGGTAAAGGACCTCTCCGAGACCGAAATCAGCAAACTGCGTGAGTATATTGAGCATCACCTGAAGGTGGAAGGTGACCTTCGCCGTGAAGTGTCTCTCAATATCAAGCGTCTGATTGAAATCGGCTGCTACCGTGGCGTCCGCCACCGTCATGGACTTCCTGTCCGCGGGCAGAATACCAAGCAGAACGCCCGTACCCGCAAGGGCCCCAAGAAGACCATCGCCGGCAAGAAAAAGGCCACCAAGTAAGCTTTTTACTGAATCGATTCCCGCCTGAGGCGGGTTACGGAGGGAGAAAAATCAATGGCACCTAAGCAAAAGCTGAAGAAGGCTACGCGTAAACGCCGTGAGCGCAAAGTCGTTGAGCGGGGCGCTGCGCATATCCGTTCTTCTTTCAACAATACCATCGTGACCATCACCGACACCCAGGGCAATGCGCTTTCCTGGGCGAGCGCGGGTGGTCTTGGCTTCCGCGGCAGCAAGAAGTCCACTCCTTTTGCCGCGCAGATGGCCGCTGAAACCGCTGCCAAGGCCGCTATGGAATATGGCCTGCGCACGGTTGAAGTTTATGTCAAGGGCCCCGGTTCCGGCCGTGAGGCTGCTATCCGTTCCCTGCAGGCCGCCGGTCTGGATGTGAACATGATTAAGGACGTGACGCCCATTCCGCACAATGGTTGCCGTCCGCCCAAGCGCCGTCGCGTGTAAGTATAGGAGGGCATATAGAAATGGCAGTTAATAAACAGCCGATCGCCAAGAAGTGCCGGAGTTTCGATATTTCCCCGGCCGTCATGGGCTATGGCAATAAGAAATCCAACCGCAATCCCGGCGGAAACCGCCGCCGCAAGGTCTCCGAATACGGCGCCCAGCTGCAGGAAAAGCAGAAGGTCAAGTTCGTGTACGGAGTGCTGGAAAAGCAGTTCCACAAGTACTACCTGAAGGCCGCCAACATGAAGGGCATCACCGGTGACAACCTCATGCAGCTGCTCGAGCTGCGGCTGGACAACGTGGTGTTCCGTCTCGGCCTGGCCAAGACCCGCCGCATGGCCCGCCAGATCGTGAATCACGGTCACATCCGGGTCAACGACATGAAGGTCGACATCCCTTCCTACCAGGTGAAGGTCGGTGACAAGATCACCCTCCGCAAGCGCAGCGAAGAGATGGAGATGTTCAAGGTCCTGCGGGAAGGCACCACCGTGCTGACCCCCAAGTGGCTCTCCTTTGACGCCCAGAACCTGACCGGTACCGTCGCGGCTCTTCCGACCCGTGAGGATATCGACCTGCAGGTCCAGGAGAACATGATCGTCGAGTATTACTCCCGTTAATGACTTGCCGACAACCGAACGAACAAGGAACCGTGCGGTTGCTGCGGGCGATCCTGTCGCCTGTGCTCCGCATCCGGTATGGAGGGTAAAACGAAATGATCGTCGAAATCGAAAAAGCCCGCATCGAATGTGTGGAAACCAGCCAGGACGGCACTTACGGCAAGTTCGTAATCGAGCCCCTGGAGCGCGGCTTCGGCCATACGCTCGGCAATTCCATGCGTCGGGTACTGCTTTCTTCCCTCCCCGGCGTGGCAGTTTCTTCCGTGCACATCGAAGGTGTGCAGCATGAATTCTCCACGATTCCGGGCATCAAGGAAGATGTGACCGAAATCATCCTGAACCTGAAGTCCATCGCCTGCAGAATGTTCACGGACGGACCCAAGCAGCTGTCTATCGACGTCAAGGGTCCCTTCGAGCTGAAGGCCGGCGACATCAAGACGGATGACGAAGTCGAAGTTGTCAACCCGGACCTGCATATCGCCACCCTGAACGAAGAAGCGCACCTGCAGATGCAGCTGACGCTCGAACGGGGCCGCGGATATGTCAGCGCCGACAAGAACAAGACCGCCAGCATGCCCATCGGCGTGATCCCGATTGACTCCATCTTCACCCCCGTGAAGAAGGTCAACTACATGGTGGAAGACACCCGTGTAGGCCAGATCACCGACTATGACAAGCTGACGCTTGAAATCTGGACCAACGGCACGCTGAAGCCTGAAGAGGCGATTTCCAGCGCCGCCAAGATCCTCACCGAGCACCTGACCCTGTTCATCAGCCTGACCGACCGTGTCATGCCCGTGAGCATGGTCCAGCCCGAAGAGGATAAGAAAGACAAGGTTCTGGAGATGACCATCGAGGAACTGGATCTTTCCGTCCGCGCCTATAACTGCCTGAAGCGTGCCGGCATCAACAGCGTTGCTGAGCTGGTGCAGAAGAATCAGGAAGATATGATGAAGGTTCGCAACCTCGGCCGCAAGAGTCTGGAAGAAGTTGAGCAGAAGCTCAACGCGCTCGGACTGGGCCTGCGACCCAACGAAGACTAAGAGGAGGAAAACCCCATGGCTAACCAACGCAAGCTGGGTCGCACGGCTGATCAGCGCAAGGCGCTGCTCCGCAATCAGGTGACCAATCTGATCTGGAACGGCCGCATCGAGACGACCGAGGCCAAGGCCAAGGAAGTCCGCCGGATCGCGGATAAGATGATCACTCTGGCTGTGCGCGAATGCGACAACACGGTTTCCACCACCAAGGAAACCCATAATGACAAGGGCCAGCTGGTTACGCTGGACGTCGTCAACGATGCTCCTTCCCGTCTGCATGCCCGCCGGATCATGATGGCTTACCTCTATGATCTGAAGGAAACCAAGCAGCAGGATGAAAGCAAGGCGGATTACCGCGAGCGCACCAAGGACAACAAGCATCCTGTGGTGGAAAAGCTCTTCCGGGAAATCGGACCCAAGTACAAGGCCCGCAATGCCGAAAAGAACTGCTCCGGCGGTTACACCCGCATCTACAAGCTCGGACCGCGCCGCGGCGATGCCGCCGAGATGGTCATTCTCGAGCTCATCTGATTGATTTATTTCCACACATCAAGCAAGCACAGCCCTTCCCTGACGCACAAGGGGAAGGGCTTCCCTGTTTGTGACCGGAGGAACCCGTATGAAGGAACTGTATTCTGCTGAAATGCTGGAATCCCTGAACGGCAAACTGAAAAAGCGCTGGATCCTGACCGGTGTCGTCTCCGCGCTGCTGCTGGCCGCCTTCGTCTGGTCGGTGGTCATCCGCGTGGAATGGCTCTCCATCCTGCTGCTGGTACTGCTCGGCGTATTCCTGATCTTTTTCATCGAGATGTTCTGCCGTCCCCTGCTGGATTACCGGAAACTTGTTGTCTCCGCCCTTTCCGGGCGCAGTCATGACCGGGTGATGGAGTATGTCCGCACCGAGCCGGACAGTTCCAGCGTGGACGGGGTGTCCTGTCTCAGCCTGATCTTCCTCGGGGATGCGGACAAACACGGTTCCCGGGAACAGCTCCTGTACTGGGATGAGGAAATCCCGCTTCCCGCTTTGCAGGAAGGAAATTCTTACACGGTCCGGTTTACCGGGCGGAATATCATCGCTATCGGCGAATGACCCGCCTTTACTCCGGAAGTTCCGCGGAAAAGCTGTTCCGCGTAATATAGAACAGGGTTCCCCCGTCGATGGTCACGGCGTCATGCATGCCGTCCCAGTCACTGAGAATCACCGTATGCGCTCCGCCGTTGACCGTGCGGAGCGTTATTTTTGTATGCGCGTTTCCGATTTCCGCGTCCGCCGGAAGCTTGCCGGTGATGTTCACCGTCAGCAGGCGGTCGTACAGAGCGGAAAAAGCATCCCAGGATATTTCGGTGCCGTTCCTCAGGCAGGCCGTCCGGGTTTCCCCTGTGCCCCCATCCGCCACGACTCCCCGCTTCAGCGTGTATTCCGTCGTGCTCCCGTCCTTTTCCACCGTCAGGCTGCTCAGGCTGTTCAGCGGGGTGGCAAAGAGATACCGGGCTGCTGTATCCAGCGGTTTCACAGTCAGGAACGGTGCCAGCATCACATAGGCCGCCTTGTCGATCTCATTTCCGAAACGGACATAGTGGTACAGCCCGTCCCCGCTTTCAGCAATATCAATTACCACGGTGCTCTCCTGCCGTTCAACCACATCATACACGCCGCTGTCGCCCACCTTGCCGGTGGATCCGGCTGCCATGTGCAGGGTCAGCGTCCGGTACGGCCGGAGCAGCCCCCGCTTTTCCAGGTTCTCTTCTGTGGCTTCCTCCACGTAGATTCCCAGGTGAAGGTCTTCCGCGGCGCTTTTCAGCCTGCCAATGCTCACATCGTCCGCGGGATAAAGAACCGGCGCTGTCATCTCCCAGTTGGTCGAGACATCCCGGTCCTCAATACTGCCCCGCAGCCGCCAGTCCGCGATTGGTTCCCCGTCCGCATCGGCAATCGTAATCCGGTCCAGCAGCACGGCAAAAATCTCCGGCTGGTTCACCGGATGCAGGATTTCCGGTGACGGGTCCAGGTCTTCCGCCTGTCCGCGGGATATGGCAAACAGGCGGTCATCCCCGCCCACGGTCATATAGTATCGTTCTTCATCACCCGGAATCCGGTCACCGATCCGGACGGTCATCTCCTGCCCGTCCGCAAAACGGACACAAGCTGTCACAGAGGGCTCCTCCAGCCCGAACAGGGCTTCATGGCCCTGGTAATCAGCCGGATTCTCCGTCAGCACATCCTCATAGGCCAGATTGGCCAGCGATTCCAGCAGCCGCCGGATCGTTTCAGACTCGGCAGTCCAGTCTTCCTCACCGTTCAGGTGCATTTTTGCGTCGCCGCCCCGGGTCAGCATCCAGGGTTCGGATCCTTTCCGTGTCACGATAACGGATTCCACTTCTTCTGTCCCGCGGTTCATCAGGATACCCCCTGTCCTGGGAATATCCGGTATCTCCGCCTCCTGTTTCCGGGTCAGGAGCACAGCGGCTGCCACACTTGCTGCCAGCAGCAGTGCCGCGGCCGCGATCCAGATTGCGCGTCCGTGGTTTTTCCTTTCCCTGGGTTTTCGGTCAACATGCTGCATGATTGATTCCCTTTTCTCCGTTTCACCGGTTCCTGCGCCGCATCAGCACCAGCAGGGCGGCCAGCAGAACAGCCGCCGGCAGTGCCACCAGCAGGACGGACCCCAGCATGGTGCTTCCGGTGCCCAGTGTCGGATGCAGTCCCACCTTCGGCATGATGTTCAGGTTGGAAGCCTCCATATCCAGCAGGTATTCCATCACGCGGATGGTCAGCTCCTGTCCGTCGGTCATGCTCAGGTATTCTTTACTTACCAGTGTGTCGGTATCGCCGATGATAAATGCCCGGGAGAGATGGCCTTCTGTTGTAATCCGCCAGGACTGCAGGGCCAGTGCGAACGGGCCGGCCGCTCCGCTGTCTGCCGGTTCACCCGTTGCCGTCGGCCGCATCAGGTGTGCGGTTTCCCCGCTTTGCAGCACCACAGATGTCATCATGTAATTGTCGGTGTCCTCCGGCGTTTCAAAAGCGGTGGCATTCGTCATCAGGGTTTCAGTCCGCCCGGCCGCAACCAGGTCAAACGTGATCTCGGTGGACAGCATTTCCGGCAGCAGCCATGTGGTATAAACGTCATAATATGTGTCCTTTGCCGAAGCATCCGCTTCGACCAGCCCTTCGATGCATTCAAACCCGCAGCTGCGCAGGAGAACCCGGTAATTCGGCATTCTCTGCATTCGGTTATCGTCAGCGTAATCCCGCGTAAACAGGAAGCTTCCGCCCTGCCGGGCAAACGCGTTCAGCTTTTCCATCTCGGCACTGCTCAGGTCCTGCCTCGGGCTGAAGAAAACCAGTACATCCCTCGGATCCGGCTGAAATTCCTTGTCCGCGGTGTTTGCGTATCTGACTTCATACTGGTAGGCTTCCAGCATGTTTTCAAACGTTTCCAGCATTCCGGCGTCCCATTCATCATGGCCCTGGACGATCACGACCTTCGGCACCCGTTCCCGGGTAACATAGTAGATCGCTTCCGTCAGGAGAACTTCGGAATTCCACCTGGCGCTGACTTCGGATGTTTCCGCGTCGGTCAGCCAGGTGGAGTATTCCACCGGCCCGATCAGCCGGAACCGGCCGGTATCCTCGCACCAGACAATCAGTCCCTCATCCTGCGGCGTTCCCATGTCGGTGGTAAACCGGGAAATCAGCGCCGGATTCAGCGCCGCGTCCGCCTGCTCCCAGGTGATCCGGGGACTGGCTGCCGCGTACCGGTTCAGCAGTTCCATCAGCGGAACATCCTCATCCCCGTTCCGGAACAGCGCCCAGATATGTACGTCATGCCCGACGTTCTCCAGCACTTCCTGCGTCTTTTCACTGTAACTGCTCATGTTGTTGAACGACAGGTCAATCCGCAGCCCTTTCTGTGTCTCCAGCGCGTCCGCGCCGATGCACAGGGCGGTCATGGACAGTGCCAGCATCACCAGCAGTGCCGCGGAAACTCCGCTGTATTTCCATTTCTTCGCCCGGCTTTTCTGTTTTTCCCGGTCTGTGTCCTTCTCCTTCCGGATTCCGCGGCGGATCCGCTGCAGCAGGGATCCGTCCGGGTTTCCGCCGCCGGTCCTTCTCCGGTCCAGCCGGTATACCGTCAGCATCAGGAACAGGGCGATAAAGGCCAGGTCAAAGATAATGCACGCAAAGCTCAGCTGCCCCGCCTGGAATGTCATGTTCCGCCTGTACAGGGATACGAACTTCAGCACGTCGGAAATCCAGGCGGTCCGCACAGCGGTCTGCAACAGGTCAAGAATCCACAGCAGGAAATTGGCGCCGAACGCCAGCACCGCCGCGGTCACGGGCGTTGCCGCGCAGCCCGACAGGAAAAGGTCCATCGCCGCAAAGGCGCACCCTTCCAGGATGAACCCCAGGTAGTTCACCGCCAGTTCTGCGGGGAATACCTGTCCGTAAAGAGCCACGATCAGGACGTAAAACAGCGTCAGTCCTGCTGTAATCAGCAGCACCGTCACCGCGGCCAGGTATTTGCCGGCCACAATGCCCGGCAGGGAAACCGGGCTGGTCAGCAGCAGCTGATCCGTTTTTTTCTGCTGTTCCTCCGCAAGCAGCCGCATCGTCAGGATCGGGCTCACCAGCATCCATATCGCGCTGATTTCCGTAAAAAAGCCCGGCAGGTTGGTACTCCTCCGGCTCAGGATATTCAGGTAAAAAAGAACTGAGGAAATCGCAAGGAATACACCCAGGAACACGTAGCCCACCGGGGTATGGAAATACCCCCGCATTTCCCGTTTCCAGATGGCTTTCATGCGGTTTCCTCCTTTCTGTCATTCATTGTTTTTGTCCGTCTCCCGCAGGAAAACTTCCTCCAGGGTTTCCTTTTCCGCTCTCATCATCCGCACCGGAATTCCCGCACCTGCGAGCATCCGGAACACCCGGTCCGTTGCCGCGCCTTCGTTCCCCCCGGTTTCCATCACCAGCCGGGCTTCGGTCACCCCGTTTTCCTCCGCGGGCAGCAGTTCCGCCCGGATGTCCTTGTCCAGGTGCTGCAGCCGGGGCATCACTGTTTCCGTTTCCCCTGCAATCTTCAGCCGGATCCGCAGGGTTCCCGTCTCCGGCACGTTCCGGTCAAAGTCGCGCACCATCCGTCCGCCGTCCAGGATAATCACCCGGGAGCACAGCTGCTGCACTTCCGACAGGATATGGCTCGAAAACACCACCGTATGCTCTGCCTTCAGCCGCCGGATCAGTTCCCGGATTTCCACTGTCTGCTTCGGGTCCAGGCCGACAGTCGGTTCGTCGAGGATCAGGATCTCCGGCGATCCGCACAGCGCCTGCGCAATTCCGGCCCGCTGGCGGTAGCCCTTGCTCAGGTGGCCCAGCAGGCGTCCGCGCATCTCCTGCAGGCCGCACAGTGTCAGGATTTCTTCCATGTGCGCCGGGATAGCCTTCGCGGTTACTTCCCGCAGTTCGCATACGAACCGCAGGTATTCCTCGGTGGTCATCTCATCATACAGCGGCGGCCGTTCCGGCAGGTATCCGATCATGTGGCGGCACGCCCGGGCGGATTCCAGCATGTCCATGCCGCCGATCCGCACCGTGCCTTCCGTTGGCGGAAAATACCCCGTAATCAGGTTCAGCGCGGTGGTTTTCCCCGCGCCGTTCCTTCCCAGCAGTCCCACGGTTTCGCCCTTGCCGATATGCAGGTTCACATCCCGCAGGCCGTATATCGCGCCGTATTTCTTGGTCGCGTGTTCCAGTTCAATCATGTCTTCTTCCGCAGGACCACGTTCTCCGCGCCCAGCGCCTCCTTCAGGCGGGCCAGCCCGTCTTCGCTCCCGCTGAACCAGCTGCTGCGCGGACACAGCAGCGTCATCTTCTCCGCGGGGATGTGCATATAAACCGGAATATCGCCGCTGTCCAGCGCCAGCATGGCCTGCGTCCGGTCCATGTCCTTCCTCTCCAGACGCAGGAACAGCTTCGCTTCCGCCATTTCCGCCGCCTTTGCGTCGGGAATCAGCGGCTGTTCCGCTTCCTTCTTTACCGGTGCTTTTTTCCAGTCATCCAGCCGGGCAATCCGCTCTGCCAGCAGCTTCGGCGCTTCCTCTTCCCGCACGCTGATCTTTCCGCTGATCACCACCGCTTCATCCTCCCGGATCAGCGGCTGGTACCGCTCAAACACCCGCGGGAATGCCAGGCACTCAATCTGGCCGGTCATATCCTCCAGCGTCAGGAAGGCCATATAGTCGCCCTTCTTGGTCGCCTTGCCCTTCACCTCAGTCAGGATACCGCCCATATCGACAAACATGCCGTCCAGGTCCTGCCCGCCTTCCTCGCTGTCCTCCAGGCGGGCGGCAGTCATGGTCATATCCTTCAGCACGTCGGCGTAATCATCCAGAGGATGACCGGTCATATACACGCCGGATGCTTCCTTTTCCATCTGCAGCTTCACCCGGGCGGGGCAGTCCGGCAGGTCCGGCAGGCGGATCTGTGCCCCCATCATGGCAGGGCTTTCATCCTGTCCGAACATGTCGAACAGGCTCACCTGCCCGCTCACATTTTTCTTCCGGATGGACTGGTTGGCTTCCATCGCCGTTTCATACACTGCCAGCATCTGGGGCCGGTTGGCACCCATCCCGTCGAATGCGCCGGCCTTGATCAGGCTTTCCGTCACGCGTTTGCTGCAGTCCGCTGTGTCAATCCGGCTGCAGAAGTCAAAGATATCCCGGTATGGCCCGCCGTTCTCCCGCTCCCGGATCACGGCATTCACGGCGTTCTCCCCGACGCTTTTCACCGCGCCCAGGCCGAACAGGATCGCAGCCTTCCCTTCCGCGTCCCGGGCTACCGTAAATTTCCAGCGGCTCCGGTTCACATGGGGCGGCAGTACGGGAATTCCCCGCCCGCGGCAGTACTGGATGTAGCCGGCGATCTTGCCGGTGTTTCCGTATACGCTGTTCAGCATTGCCGCCATAAACTGCACCGGATAGTAGTGCTTCAGCCAGGCGGTCTGCATGGCAACCACGCCGTACGCGGCCGCGTGGGACTTGTTGAACGCGTAGCTCGCGAAGGCGATCATCTCATCGTAGATCTCGTTGGCTACCTGCTCCGGCACGCCGTTGCGCACGCATCCGGGCACCTTTACGTTCCCGTCCGCGTCCGTCATTCCGTGCACGAAGATTTCCCGTTCCTCCTCCATGACCTTGTGCTTTTTCTTGGCCATGGCACGGCGCACCAGGTCGCTCCGGCCGTAGCTGTACCCGGCCAGGTCGCGCACGATCTGCATCACCTGCTCCTGGTACACCATACACCCGTAGGTTACGTCCAGGATCGGGCGCAGCTTCTCCGTCTTGTACCGGACGCTGGAGGGATCCACCTTCCCGGCGATATAGCGCGGGATGGAATCCATCGGTCCGGGCCGGTACAGGGAAATCGCCGCAATGATATCCTCGAAGCAGGAGGGTTTCATGCTGGTCAAGAACCCGGTCATTCCCGCGCCTTCCATCTGGAACACGCCGTCCGTATCTCCCCGGCAGATCATCTCGTATACGGCCGGGTCATCCAGCGGAATATCCTCCGGTTTCATATCGGTGCCGGCTTCCCGCATCATATCCAGCGTATCCCGGATTACCGTCAGCGTCCGCAGGCCCAGGAAGTCCATCTTCAGCAGGCCCAGCCGCTCGATGATGCCCATGGGATACTGCGTGGTGATTACGTCGTCGTTACGCTGCAGCGGCACGAACTCCACCACAGGCTTCCCGGTGATCAGCACGCCGGCGGCATGCGTGGAGGCATGCCGCGGCATTCCCTCCAGCGTCATCGCCGTATCAATCAGTTCCTTCACCCGGGGCTGTTCATCCGCCATCTGGCGCAGCATGGGGGAAAGGTTCATCGCCTTTTCCAGGGTGATGCCCAGGTCCATAGGCACTGCCTTGGCCACCGCATCCGTCTCCTGGTAGCTCATTCCCAGTACACGGCCGACGTCACGCACCACGCCGCGGGCCGCCATCGTACCGAAGGTGATGATCTGGCTCACATGGTCCGCGCCGTATTTCCGGGCCACATAATCGATCACTTCCTGCCGCCGCTCATAGCAGAAGTCCACGTCAATATCCGGCATGGTTACCCGCTCCGGGTTCAGGAAGCGTTCAAACAGCAGCTGGTACTTCAGCGGATCCAGCATCGTAATGCCCAGGGAATAGGCGACAATGGATCCGGCGCCGCTCCCGCGGCCCGGTCCCACCATGATTCCCTGGGATTTGGCATAGTGGATGAAATCCCATACGATCAGGAAGTAATCCACATATCCCATATGTTCAATTGTGGACAGTTCATATTCCAGGCGCTGCCAGGGTTCGTCCCCTTCCTTCGCCTCCGGATAAAGCTTCCGGATACCTTCGGTGCACAGCCTCCGCAGCATCTGTTCCGCGGTTTCGCCTTCGGGCACCGGGTACTTCGGCAGCCGTGTCACGCCGAACTCGAATGTCACATTGCACCGGTCGGCAATTTCCCTGGTCCGGTCCACGGCGTCCGGCACCTGCCGGAACAGGGCGCGCATCTCTTCCTCGCTCTTGACGTACAGCTCGCTGGTCTCCATCCGCATCCGCTGGTCATCCGCCAGCGTCTTGCCGGTCTGGATGCACATCAGCACTTCCTGCGCATGGGCATCCTTCTTCTCCAGGTAGTGGCAGTCATTCGTTGCCACCAGCGGCACGTCCATTTCCCGCGCGATGGCAATCAGCCGGGGAAGAACCGTCTTCTCGTCCCGCAGGTTGTGGTCCATGATCTCGATGAAAAAGTTGTCCTTGCCGAACAGCTCCTGCATCTCCCGCACATAGGCATGGGCGCTCTCATCCTGCCCGTTCAGCAGCATCTTCGGCAGGTCGCCGCTCAGGCAGGCGCTCAGGCAGATCAGGCCCTCGTGGTGTTCCCGGATCAGGTTGTAATCAATGCGCGGTTTATAGTAGTACCCGGTCAGGAACCCTTCACTGATCAGGTACATCAGGTTCTGGTATCCCGTGTTGTTCTCGCACAGCAGGATCAGGTGGCTGTTTTCCCGTCCGGTGGGAGACCGGTCCGTCCGGTCCCGGCACACATAGGCCTCACAGCCGATAATCGGCTTGATTCCCGCGTCTGTCATCGCCGTGTAGAAGTCGATCGCGCCGTAAAGCACGCCGTGATCAGTTACGGCACACGAATCCATGCCCAGTTCCTTCAGCCGCTTCACCAGCGGCTGGATCCGGCAGGCACCGTCCAGCAGGCTGTATTCCGTATGCAGATGCAGATGCGTAAAGCTCATACTGTTCCCGTATCCTTACTGAATGCTTTCCATAATAGTCTTTGTCATATCCGCGGCGGTCTGGTTGGTATACCAGAATTCGATCTGCCATACCGTATCACCGTCCCGCAGGATGTATCCGATGGCCTTCCCTTCCGGATTGCTGACGGTTATCCGATATGCGATCATTTCAATTCCGTTCACAACGGTTATCTGCACATCATCGACCCCGGGTTTATCCTCAATGAATGATTCCATATCACCAAGTTTTTTAATGTTGCTTCCATCCCCGGAGACAAACCTGACTTCCAGTCCCAGGGAGTAGGAAACATAGGCGAAGTCTGCCCTGCCTGGCTTTCCGGGTCCGTCGTATTCCATGCTGTCCGGCAGCGTCAGTGTATACCGGGTCCCCTTCAGCTGGACATCCTGGTCCGCGAAGGCCGTTCCGGCCGTCACCAGCAGCAGTACGAACACCAGTGCGGCAATCCGTTTCATCATGATTCCTGTCTCCCTTCCGAAATGCAAAGCGGGGCGGAAAACTCCGCCCCGACGTTTTCAGGTCTTCTCTGGTCGCAGCCGGAGCTTTCAGATCCTCTTTCTCCGGTTACTATTTTACTGCTTCGTGTAATACTTGTCCACCGTTTTGTACATATGTGCCCGCAGGACAACGCACAGGACAGCCAGTGCGGAAGCCAGGATCGTGAACACCGGCCAGATACCCCATCCGGCACTGATCATGAAGTAGGTTCCAACAGCCAGCAGGATCAGGATTCCCCAGCTCACCAGCATGGAAATCATCACGCCGAAGTTCTGCTTTACCGCTTCCTGTTCCGTTGTCCAGTTGAACTTCGGATGCTTGATGTCGTGGGTCAGCGCGATGCAGGCCGCGGCATATACAAACAGGGCGCAGAGCACAAATGCCAGGATGGCTTCCAGCCTTGCGGCGGAGAAAACAATGACCAGGGCAATGGTGGCGGCAATCATGCCGAGCAGGGACAGGCCGCAGCCGACGGTGAACTTCGCCTTGATCAGTGTATGGCCGGATACCGGCAGGCCGATCAGGAAGTCATGGCCTTTGCCTTCCCGGGTAACCGCCGTGCTCAGCGCGGGGTTCATGCCGCCGACGTACGCCATGATTGCTGCCAGGATGCCCATCACCAGGGCGGGATTCAGCGTACTGAATACCACCTGGAGCGACTCGCCGTCGTCACCGATCTTGCTGCCGATAATCACCGTAATCATAATTACGAAGATCAGCGGCATAAAGCAGATCGGAATAATGTTCATCATGTAGGAGGGCACCCGGAGGATCTGCTTCAGCTCGCGCTTTACATTGGCAATGTAAGCATTCCCCTCCCGGATCGCACCCTTCCTGATGCCGCCCTTTGCGGAGGACGCCGGTGTTTCGGTCACCAGCAGGCTCAGCTTCCGGTACGGATAGCCCAGGATCCAGATCACCAGCGCGATTGCCGCAAGGCTCACCAGCACGAACAGTCCCAGTTTTGCCCAGTTGCCCAGGATGCCTTCCGCGGCCCACGCGGCCGGCGGGAACAGGCCGGTCATTGACTTGATCCGGGCGGTGTTGCTCAGGATCAGCTGGGTGATCATTTCCCCGCCGTCCGCCGCGTCACCGGTAATCTGCCCAATGTTCATCATCAGGAACATATAGCCGATAAAGAAGGCGATTCCGCCCACCGTGGCAATGATCTCCCGGTGCTTCCACAGCGCCGAGATCCGGATCACCAGCGCGGATACCAGGCTGATAATCGCAACCGGCAGGATTGCGGCGGTCAGCCACACAATCACCATCCGCAGGTAGAAATCCACGGGCATGCCGGCCCGGATCCCGTACTGGATACATGCCGGCAGGATAATCACCGCGTCAATCGCGGTTTCGGAAACCCATACCTGGGTGAGCTTCGCGCTCAGTACCGTCCGGCTTTTCACCGGCAGTGCGGCGATATACGCCGCGTCCCGGCCCATGTACAGGCTGCTCATCACGAAGAAGAATGCCATGATCAGCGTGGCGCCGGTTGCCAGGATCACCGACAGGCTCACGATCACGTCGCCCATTCCCATCGGCATCATCAGGTCCAGGGCTTTCTTTTCAATGAAGTACAGGAAGCCCGCCATGTACACAATCAGGATCAGGACCGCGATGAACATGCCGACCGTGCGGCCGCGCTTTTCCCTGAATGCCGTCTTCAGGTTCTTCGGTTTCATGTCCGCGAAGCGGCTCAGCAGCTGCAGTCTCAGCAGCGGAAAAAAGCCTGTCATGCCTCTTCGCCTCCGTCTTCCGTCAGCTCCAGGAACAGCTCTTCAAGGCTCGCGCCGACTTCACCGGAACGCAGCTCGTCCAGTGTGCCGAGCGCCTTCAGGGAGCCATGGTTGATCACGCCGATCCGGGTGCACAGCTTTTCCGCCACTTCCAGTACATGCGTGGAGAAGAATACGGTGTTTCCTTCCTGGCAGTGCCGGATCATTTCTTCCTTCAGCAGGTGTGCCGCGCGGGGGTCCAGGCCGCCCAGGGGCTCGTCCAGGATCCAGACCGGCGGGTTGTGAATCAGCGCGCCGATCACCAGCAGCTTCTGCTTCATGCCCTTGGAGTAGGACCGCACCTGGTTGTTGATCGCGTCCTCCAGGGAGAAAATGTCCAGGTACTTCTCAATATGCGCCTTGCGCTGAGCCGCGCTCACCTGGTATACGTCCGCCATGAAATTCAGGTATTCCATGCCGGTCAGCCGGTCATACAGGTCGTTTCCGTCCGGCACAAAGCCGATCAGGCGCTGCGCTTCCAGCCGTTCCAGGTCCATCCGGTGTCCGGCCATCGTCACGGTTCCCTCGTCTGGCGTCAGGATGCCGGTCATCAGCTTGATGGTGGTGGTCTTGCCGGCGCCGTTCGGTCCGATAAATCCGAACAGTTCGCCGCCTTTCACCCTCAGCGTCAGGTCATCCACCGCCTTGGTGTTGTTCTTCGCGTAGGTTTTCGTGACATTCTCCAGTGTAATCATGGTCTTTCGTCCTTCCTCACATATTGCCGTTGGCAATTCTCTTGTTGACATTGCGGATTGTATCACAATATTGCCGGGAAAAAAACTCTTTCATTGCGCAAAATAACCGTTCTTATTTTGCAATCAGCATACATGCATCTGCGCCTTTCCTCTGCAAGCCGTGAAAAAACCGGGTTTCGCGCTGTCCGCGGAACCCGGCTGTATTTCAGGTGTTTCTCTGTGGTGTCAGTCCGCCCGGAAAATCTGTACACACAGGGCGCCGTCATCATTGCTGCACGCTTCAATCCGGATCGGGAACGGGTAGTTGTTGATCCAGCGCTGGTTCAGCTCGCTGTTGCCGACCGCCGCGTCGCAGTGGATCGGCAGGTAGCTGGCGCCGTTTCCGCCGTGCGCCCGCCGCTGGATAATCCGGATCTTCGGCAGCTGCACCACCACGTTGTACAGCGTGCTCGACACCTGGCAGGTGCCGCCGCCGTAGCCCGCGGTTGCTCTGCCGTCCACCAGCACGCCGGCCTTCCTGTAGCCCTTGCTGGCGTTGTACCGGCCCATCAGCTTGTTGCCGTTGAACTCCTCGCCGGGGTTGATAACCACCGAGATGAACTGGCAGCCCAGCTTGATGTTGTGGATCCGGTTAATGTTCTGCTCAATCTGGTCCATCCTGTAATAGCTGGTATAGGCGCCGATGGGGCAGTCCGGATACAGCACTTCGTCCGTGGGGCTCACCGGTTTCAGGTCCGTCAGCTCGTTCGGGTCAATGTACCCGTAGCTGCGCATGTAGTTCACCATCGCCCAGCCGTCATAGAACTTCCAGATGGAGATTGTCGTGCCCGGCTTCAGGATCACCCAGTTGTTCCCGTCATCCCCGCTTCCCTGGAAGGGATCCATGGTTTTGCGCACATGGCAGGTGCTCGCGGTTGTCGCGATATAGGCATGCTTCTGCGCGTTGAACGGCGGCGTGTTCACGGGATCCAGCGGCTTGATGGTGTCCAGGCTGAACCATTCCCGCTTCACATAGCCGATCTTGTTTTCCTTCGTCCGTACGATCAGCCACTGCAGCCCGACGTACAGGATATCCACCTGCCTGGAGCTGCCGCTGTTGCTGACAACCCGCTTGGACTTGACATCCATCTGGGAAAAGATACTGTATTTCCCGATCAGGGTGCCGGTGTAGATGGCCGGGGAATTCTTGTTGAAATTCTTCAGCGTCGGTTCCGGGTAAACCTTGCCCGTCACCACATACATGCTTTCATCCACTTCGTCCAGGCTGCGGATTTCGTCTTCTTCCTCGCTCGAAAACTCAATGTCCTCATCAACTGGCTCCTCTGCCGCGGCAAAGCATATGCCGGTCAGCATAACCGCCATGCAGAGCAGTGCGCATATCAAACGCTTCATGCGTTCAACTCCCTTCATCGAATACGAAGTCATTATCCCCGTTTTCCCCTCCTGTGTCAAGTTTTCAGCACCATCTTCCCGGGAAAACAAAATATCAAAATATTGTGTTCCCCTTTCCTTTCCGCCCCATTTTATGGTATACTATGATGTCTGTTTGTGGACATATCTGATCAAGGAGTGGACTCATGGCATCGCAAACCTATAACGCCGGGAATATTCAGGTGCTGGAAGGCCTGGAAGCCGTCCGCATGCGTCCCGGCATGTACATCGGAACCACGTCCTCCCGCGGCCTGCACCATTTGCTGTGGGAGATTGTGGACAACGCGATCGACGAAGCGGCCAACGGCTTCGCCGACGAAGTAACCGTCACCCTGCATAAGGACGGGTCTGCCTCCGTGTGGGACAATGGCCGCGGCATGCCGGTCGACGAGCACCCCACCATGCACATCCCCGGTGTCGAGGTGATCTTCACCGTCCTCCACGCCGGCGGCAAATTCAACAGCGAAAACTACGATTATTCCGGCGGCCTCCACGGCGTGGGCGCCAGCGTTGTCAACGCGCTCAGCAAGTGGCTCACCGTGGACGTATTCCTCAACTGGACGCATTACCGCATGGCTTTTACCTCCGAATACAATCCTGCCACGAAAAAGGTCGCGGCCGGCAAGCCGGTCGGCCCGCTGGAAATCGTCGGCAACACGCGGAAAAAGGGCACCCTGGTCCGCTTCCTCCCCGATGACGAGATCTTTGAGGACGTCCGTTTCCATGCGGAGACCGTCGCCCGCCGCCTGCAGGAGCTTGCCTACCTCAACAAGGGCGTCCGCATCACCTTTACGGACGAGCGCATCACCGATCCCGAAAGCCGCACCCGTGTCTTCTGCTACGACGGCGGCATCACCGACTACGTCCGCTACCTGAACGCCGGGAAAAACGCCCTGCAGGAAGATGTCATCTATCTCGAAGGCCGGCGTGATTCCATCATCTGCCGTGCCGCCATCCAGTATACCGACGGCTTTACGGAAAGTCTCTTCTCCTACGTCAACAATATCAACACGCCGGAGGGCGGCACCCACGAGACCGGCTTCAAGGCCGCCTTCACCAAGTGCTTCAACGATTACGCCCGCAAGTCCGGCCTCCTGAAGGAAAAGGACAACAACCTCGCCGGCGAGGATTTCCGCGAGGGGCTCACCTGCGTGCTCACCACCATGGTCAAGAATCCCCAGTTCGAGGGCCAGACCAAAGGCCGCCTCGGCAACAGCGAGGTCCGTCCCGTGGTGGAGGCCATCGTCTCCGCCCAGCTGACCGACTGGCTGGACAATCTCAAGAACCAGGAAGCCGCCACCGCCATCGTCGCCAAGGCCATCCGGGCCGCCCAGGCGCGGGAAGCCGCCCGCAAAACACGGGACAAGATCCGCAAGGCCAGCGCCCTGGAAGCCGCTCCCCTGGTCGGCAAGCTGGCCAGCTGCACCGGCCGCAGGTGGGAAGACAACGAGCTGTTCATCGTGGAGGGCGACTCCGCAGGCGGCAGCGCCAAGCAGGGGCGGGACCGCCGTTTCCAGGCCATTCTCCCCCTC
>JAEEGK010011891.1_pt1 | contig 19830 bp, 8 predicted proteins | sample 8958771 | NCBI WGS metagenome assembly JAEEGK01 (sample SAMN16246547, study PRJNA631951) | gut metagenome | biome: gut microbiome; feature: rumen; material: SC-attached | host: Bos | place: Iran: Karaj | collected 2018-10
GCACCGTTCACCTGGCGTATTCTTCGGTCAGAACGTGCATGCTAACGGTACCTTGCTCTATTCAGCCCGTATCATTCCTTTCAAGGGTTCTTGGATTGAGTTCGCTACCGACATCAACAACGTCATGTATGCTTACATCGACCGTAAGAAGAAGTTGCCCGTAACCACTCTGCTGCGTGCTATTGGTTTCGAGGCTGATAAGGACATTCTGCAGATCTTCGACCTTGCTGAGGAGGTGAAGGTTAACAAGAAGGCTCTGAAGGAAGTGCTGGGTCGTAAGCTTGCTGCCCGTGTGCTGAAGAGCTGGAACGAGGACTTTGTGGATGAGGATACCGGTGAGGTTGTATCTATCGAGCGTAACGAGGTTATCATGGAACGTGAGACCGAGATTACCGAGGATAACATGCTCGATATCCTGGAGAGTGGCGCTAGCACTATTCTCGTGCACAAGGACGAGGCTGTTGCTCAGGACTACTCCATCATCTTCAATACCCTGCAGAAGGACCCATCCAACTCAGAGAAAGAGGCTGTACTCTACATCTACCGTCAGCTGCGTAATGCAGATCCTGCCGATGATGCTTCAGCCCGTGAGGTCATCCAGAACCTGTTCTTCTCTGATAAGCGCTATGACCTGGGTGATGTTGGTCGCTACCGTATCAACAAGAAGCTCGGTCTGGACACCGATATGGATGTCCGTGTGCTGACCAAGGAGGATATCATTGAGATTATCAAGTACCTCATCCAGTTGATTAACTCTAAAGCAACTGTCGATGATATCGACCACCTGTCAAACCGTCGCGTACGCACTGTCGGTGAGCAGTTGTCGAACCAGTTCTCTATCGGTCTGGCACGTATGAGCCGCACCATCCGTGAGCGTATGAATGTTCGCGATAACGAGGTGTTCACTCCTACCGATCTGATTAACGCCAAGACTATTTCGAGTGTTATTAACTCGTTCTTCGGTACCAACCCGTTGTCACAGTTCATGGACCAGACCAACCCGCTGGCTGAGGTGACCCACAAGCGTCGTCTCTCTGCCCTGGGTCCTGGCGGTCTGTCTCGTGAGCGTGCAGGTTTCGAGGTTCGTGACGTACACTATACACACTATGGTCGTCTGTGTCCTATTGAGAGCCCTGAAGGACCAAACATCGGTCTTATCTCATCTCTCTGTGTGTATGCAAAGATTAATGAACTTGGCTTCATCTCTACTCCTTATCGTAAGGTGGAGAATGGTATTGCCAACCTCAATAACGACGATATCGTCTATCTCACCGCTGAGGAAGAGGAGAGCCACGTAATCGGTCAGGGTAACGCTCCGCTGAACGACGATGGTACCTTCATCCGCAAGGTTGTAAAGTGTCGTCAGGATGCCGACTTCCCTGTTGTGCCTCCTACACAGGTAGACCTGATGGACGTATCGCCACAGCAGATTGCCTCTATCGCAGCATCACTCATTCCTTTCTTGGAGCACGACGATGCTCACCGTGCACTGATGGGATCGAACATGATGCGCCAGGCAGTTCCTCTGCTTCACAACGAGGCTCCTATCGTAGGTACTGGTATCGAGAAGCAGGTCTGCGAAGACTCTCGTACCATGATTACTGCCGAAGGTGAGGGTGTCATCGACTATGTTGACGCTACCACCATTCGTATCCTCTACGATCGTACAGATGATGAGGAGTTCGTTAGCTTCGAACCCGCCATGAAGGAGTATCGCATTCCTAAGTTCCGTCGTACCAACCAGAACATGACCATCGACCTGCGTCCTATCTGTAACAAGGGTCAGCGTGTGAAGAAGGGTGATATCCTTACTGAGGGTTACGCTACTGAGAATGGTGAACTCGCTCTGGGTCGCAACCTGTTGGTAGCCTACATGCCTTGGAAGGGTTACAACTATGAGGATGCTATCGTGCTCAACGAGCGTATCGTTCGTGAGGACGTGCTGACCTCTGTACACGTTGATGAGTACTCTCTCGACGTTCGTGAGACTAAGCGTGGTGCTGAGGAGTTCACCTCAGATATCCCCAATGTCAGCGAGGAAGCTACTAAGGACCTCGACGAGAACGGTATCATCCGTGTTGGTGCTCGCGTAGAACCAGGCGACATTCTGATTGGTAAGATTTCTCCTAAGGGTGAGAGCGATCCTTCTCCTGAAGAGAAACTGCTCCGTGCCATCTTCGGTGACAAGGCCGGTGATGTGAAGGATTCTTCACTGAAGGCTAACCCATCACTGACTGGTGTCATCATCGATAAGAAGCTCTTCACTCGTGCCGTGAAAACTCGTCAGACCAAGCAGCAGGATAAGATCACGCTCGCTAAGATTGACGAGGAGTACGAGGCTAAGTGCGACGACCTGAAGGATATTCTGGTTGAGAAACTGATGACCCTCACCAAGGGTAAGACTTCACAGGGTGTGAAGGACTACACTGGTGCAGAGATTATCTCTAAGGGTAGCAAGTTCACGATGACCAACCTGAAGAACCTGGAGTATGGTGATATCCAGATTAGCAACTGGACCAATGATGAGCATAAGAACGAGCTCATTGGTAAGCTGATCATCAACTATATGAAGAAGTTCAAGCTGCTCGATGCTGAGAACAAGCGTAAGAAGTTTGCCATCACTATCGGTGACGAGCTGCCCTCAGGCATCCTGCAGATGGCTAAGGTCTATGTTGCTAAGAAACGTAAGATCGGTGTCGGTGATAAGCTCGCCGGTCGTCACGGTAACAAGGGTATCGTCTCTAAGGTCGTACGTCAGGAGGATATGCCATTCCTCGAGGATGGTCGTCCCGTAGACTTGGTATTGAACCCGCTGGGTGTGCCTTCACGTATGAACCTCGGTCAGATCTTCGAGGCTATCCTCGGTGCTGCCGGTAAGCGTCTGGGTGTGAAGTTTGCTACACCTATCTTTGACGGTGCTAAGCTCGATGACCTCGCTGAGTGGACTGACAAGGCAGGTCTGCCTCGCCTGTGCTCTACCCATCTGTATGATGGTGAGACTGGTGAGAAGTTCGACCAGCCTGCTACAGTAGGTATCACCTACTTCCTCAAGCTCGGTCACATGGTTGAGGACAAGATGCACGCCCGTTCTATCGGTCCGTACTCACTCATCACGCAGCAGCCTCTTGGCGGTAAGGCCCAGTTTGGTGGTCAGCGTTTTGGTGAGATGGAGGTTTGGGCCCTGGAGGCCTTCGGTGCTAGCCATGTGCTGCAGGAGATTCTGACCATCAAGTCTGATGATGTTGTTGGTCGTGCCAAGGCTTACGAGGCCATCGTTAAGGGTGAGCCCATGCCTACTCCTGGTATTCCTGAGTCACTCAACGTGCTGCTGCACGAGTTGAAGGGTCTGGGTCTCAGCATTAAGATGGACTAATCTGTGAGTTAAGAATTAAGAGTTAAGAATTAAGAGTTATATATTGAAATATGGCTTTCAAGAAAGATACAAAGATAAAGAGTAATTTCCAGAAGATTACCATCGGTCTGGCTTCTCCAGAAGAGATCCTTGAGAACTCTTTTGGTGAGGTCACCAAGCCTGAGACCATCAACTATCGCACCTACAAGCCTGAGCGCGACGGTCTGTTCTGCGAGCGCATCTTCGGTCCTACGAAGGACTATGAGTGCGCCTGCGGTAAGTACAAGCGCATCCGCTATAAGGGTATCGTCTGCGACCGTTGTGGTGTAGAGGTTACCGAGAAGAAGGTACGTCGTGAGCGTACTGGTCACATCGAACTCGTTGTACCTGTAGCTCACATCTGGTATTTCCGTTCATTGCCCAACAAGATTGGTTACCTGCTAGGTCTGCCCACCAAGAAGCTCGATGCTATCATCTATTACGAGCGCTACGTGGTTATTCAGCCAGGTATCATGGCAAATAAGAAGGATGCTGAGGGCAACCCTGCTTTGGGCTCTCAGATGTACGACCTGCTTTCTGAGGAGGAGTACAATGATCTCATCGACAACCAGATTCCTGCCGACAACGACTATCTGGAGGATAGCGATCCCAACAAGTTCATCTGTAAGATGGGTGCTGAGGCTATTTACGACCTGCTGGTTCGTCTCGACCTCGACTCACTGTCTTATGAGCTGCGTGACCGTGCCAACAGCGACTCTTCTATGCAGCGTAAGAACGAGGCTTTGAAGCGTCTGCAGGTTGTTGAGGCTTTCCGCTCATCTGTGGAGAAAGGCATCAACCGTCCTGAGTGGATGATCATGAAGATTATTCCCGTCACTCCTCCTGAGTTGCGTCCTCTCGTTCCCCTGGATGGTGGTCGCTTCGCTACGTCTGACCTGAATGACCTCTATCGTCGCGTCATCATTCGTAACAACCGTCTGAAGCGTCTGATGGAGATTCATGCTCCTGAGGTCATCCTTCGTAACGAGAAGCGTATGTTGCAGGAGGCTGTCGACTCATTGTTCGACAACAGCCGTAAGTCTTCAGCTGTTAAGAGCGATAGCAATCGTCCTCTGAAGTCACTCTCTGACTCACTGAAGGGTAAGCAGGGTCGTTTCCGTCAGAACTTGCTCGGTAAGCGTGTTGACTACTCAGCCCGTTCGGTTATCGTTGTAGGTCCTGAGTTGAAGATGGGTGAGTGCGGTCTGCCTAAACTGATGGCCGCTGAGCTTTACAAGCCATTCATTATCCGTAAGCTCATTGAGCGTGGTATTGTGAAGACTGTAAAGAGCGCTAAGAAGATTGTTGATCGTCGCGAGCCCGTTATCTGGGATATCCTGGAGAACGTGATGAAGGGTCATCCTGTACTCCTCAACCGTGCACCAACACTGCACCGTCTGGGTATTCAGGCCTTCCAGCCTAAGCTTATCGAGGGTAAGGCTATCCAGCTGCACCCATTGGCTTGTACCGCATTCAACGCTGACTTCGACGGTGACCAGATGGCTGTACACCTTCCTCTGTCTAACGAGGCTATTCTGGAAGCTCAGATCCTGATGCTCCAGAGCCACAATATTCTGAACCCTGCCAATGGTGCTCCTATCACCGTTCCTTCACAGGATATGGTGCTCGGTCTGTACTATATCTCTAAGATTCGTCCAGGTGCCAAGGGTGAGGGTCTGACCTTCTACGGTCCTGAGGAGGCTATCATTGCTCACAATGAGGGCAAGTGCGACCTGCACGCTCAGGTAAAGGTAATGGTTGACGATATCGTTGATGGCAAGCCCTGCCGTCACATGGTAGAGACCTCTGTTGGTCGTGTTATCGTTAATGGCATCATTCCTAAGGAGGTTGGCTACGTTAACAAGATCGTCTCTAAGAAGAGTCTGCGCGACATCATTGCTGACGTTATCAAAAACGTAGGTTTCGCTGAGGCTTGTGAGTTCCTCGATGGTATCAAGAATCTTGGTTACCGCATGGCTTACGAGGCAGGTCTGTCGTTCAACCTTGACGACATCATCATCCCTGAGTCTAAGAAGGAACTGATTGAGAAAGGTAATGCTGAGATTCAGCAGATTACCGAGAACTATAACATGGGTTTCATCACCGACAACGAGCGTTACAATCAGGTTATCGATACCTGGACACACGTCAACAACGACCTTGGTAACGTACTGATGAAGGAGATGACCGAGGCTGACCAGGGATTCAATGCTGTATTCATGATGCTTGACTCTGGTGCCCGTGGTAGTAAGGACCAGATCCGTCAGCTCTCTGGTATGCGTGGTCTGATGGCCAAGCCCCAGAAGGCAGGTGCTGAGGGCGCTCAGATTATTGAAAACCCGATTCTGTCGAACTTCAAGGAGGGTATGTCAGTGCTGGAGTACTTCATCTCTACCCACGGTGCTCGTAAGGGTCTTGCCGATACCGCTATGAAGACAGCCGACGCCGGTTACCTGACTCGTCGTCTGGTTGACGTATCTCACGACGTGATTATCAATGAGGAAGACTGCGGTACGCTCCGCGGACTCGTCTGCACCGCGCTGAAGAACGGCGACGAGGTCATTTCAACGCTGTATGAGCGCATCCTCGGTCGTGTCTCTGTTCACGATATCATCCATCCTTCTACTGGCGAGCTCATCGTAGCTGCCGGTGAGGAGATTACCGAGCCCATCGCACAGATTATCGAAGACTCTCCTATCGAGAGCGTCGAGATTCGTTCGGTGCTCACCTGTGAGTCTAAGCACGGCGTCTGCATGAAGTGTTACGGTCGTAACCTCGCTACCCGTAAGATGGTTCAGAAAGGTGAGGCTGTCGGTGTGATTGCCGCTCAGGCTATTGGTGAGCCAGGTACTCAGTTGACACTGCGTACGTTCCACGCCGGTGGTGTGGCTGCCAACGCAGCAGCAAATGCAAGCATCGTTGCAAAGAACGATTCTAAAATTGAGCTTGAGGAGGTTCGTACCGTACCATTCGATGAGGATGGTCGTGAGTGCGAGATGGTAGTGAGCCGTCTGGGTGAACTTCGTTTCGTAGACGTAAATACTAAGATTGTACTTTCTACCGTCAATGTTCCTTACGGTTCTTCACTTTATTTCAAGAATGGTGATACCGTGAAGAAGGGCGACAAGGTTGCTCAGTGGGATCCATTCAATGCTGTTATCGTAACAGAGTATGCAGGTACCCTGAAGTTCCACGATGTCATCGAGGGTGTAACCTTCCGTGCTGAGACTGACGAAACAACCGGTCTGACTGAGAAGATTGTTACTGAGTCACGTGATAAGCTGAAGGTTCCTACTTGTGATATTGTTGATGCTAACGGAGATGTTGTCGGTACTTACAACTTCCCTGTAGGTGGTCACGTGGTTGTTGAGGATGGTCAGACCGTTAAGACTGGTGAAACCCTCGTTAAGATTCCTCGTGCTGCTGCTAAGGGTGGTGATATCACTGGTGGTCTGCCTCGTGTAACTGAGCTCTTTGAAGCTCGTAACCCATCTAACCCTGCTATCGTATCTGAAATCGATGGTGAGGTAACCATGGGTAAGGTTAAGCGTGGTAATCGTGAGATTGTTGTTACTTCTAAGACTGGCGAACAGCGTAAGTATCTTGTATCATTGTCTAAGCAGATTCTGGTTCAGGAACACGATGCTGTACGTGCTGGTACGCCACTCTCTGATGGTGTTATCACTCCAGCTGACATCCTGGCCATTAAGGGTCCCACGGCTGTTCAGGAGTACATCGTTAATGAGGTTCAGGACGTATATCGTCTGCAGGGTGTGAAGATTAACGACAAGCACTTCGAGATTATTGTTCGACAGATGATGCGCAAGGTACAGATTAACGATCCAGGTGATACCTCATTCCTTGAGCAAGAGATTGTCGACAAACTCGACTTTGCTGAGGAGAACGATCGTATCTGGGGTAAGAAGGTTGTCATCGATGCTGGTGATTCTGAAAACCTTCAGAGAGGACAGATCGTTACAGCACGTAAGCTTCGTGACGAGAACTCAATGCTGAAGCGTCGTGACATGAAGCTTGTTCAGGTTCGTGATGCTGTGCCCGCAACATCTACACAGATTCTGCAGGGTATCACACGTGCCGCTCTTCAGACCAAGTCGTTCATGTCTGCTGCATCATTCCAGGAAACCACCAAGGTGCTCAACGAGGCTGCTATCCGCGGTAAGGAGGACCACTTGGAGGGTATGAAGGAAAATGTGATTGCAGGTCACCTGATTCCTGCTGGTACTGGTCTTCGTGAGTTCGACAAGATTATTGTCGGTTCAAAGGAAGAGTACGAGCGTATGCAGGCCAACAAGAAGAATGTTCTCGACTTTGCCGAGGAGACTGTCCTTGACGAGAAGTAAGTTAGTATTAACTCATTAAATAGAAAGGCACCGTCGCATGCTGTTGTGGCGGTGCTTTTTTCACTTAAAGATGAAGAAACTGTATATTGAGACCTACGGTTGCCAGATGAATGTGGCCGATTCTGAGGTTGTGGCTTCCGTCATGCAGATGGCAGGCTATGAAACCACAGAGACCATTGATGAGGCCGATGCGGTCTTTCTCAACACTTGTTCTGTGCGCGATAATGCAGAACAGAAAATCTACCATCGTCTGGATGCCCTCGATGCTATACGCAGGCAAAGAGCCAAGAACCAGGAGCCAAAAGCCAATGGTATGATTATTGGTGTGCTGGGTTGTATGGCAGAACGAGTAAAGGATGACCTTTTAGAGCACCATCATTGTGACTTGGTGGCTGGTCCAGATGCCTATCTCTCTCTTCCTGATTTGATTGCACAGGCAGAGACGGGCCATAAGGCCATCAACATCGAGTTGTCAACCAGCGAGACCTATAAGGATGTCGTACCCCAGCGCTTGCATGGAGCAAAGATAGGTGGCTTCGTGAGTATCATGCGTGGTTGCAACAATTTCTGCCACTATTGTATAGTACCCTATACTCGAGGTCGGGAGCGTAGTCGTGATGTGGAAAGCATTTTGCGTGAGGTTCGTGATTTAAGGGATCGTGGCTTCAAGGAGGTAACCTTGTTAGGACAAAATGTCAACTCCTATCGCTTTGAAGAAATAGACTTCCCAACCCTTCTGCGTCGTGTAGCTGAGGAAGTTCCTACGATGCGTGTTCGTTTCACGACTTCTCATCCGAAGGATATGAGTGATGAAACCCTGCATGTCATTGCTGAGGTGCCTAATGTCTGCAAGCACATCCACCTACCTGTTCAGAGTGGTTCTGATCGTATTTTAAAGTTGATGAATCGTAAGTACACTCGTGAATGGTATTTGGATCGAGTGGCTGCCATTCGTCGTATCATTCCTGATTGTGGATTGTCAACCGACATATTCGTGGGCTATCATTCAGAAACAGAGGAAGATCATCAGCTCTCTTTGAGCCTGATGCGTGAAGTCGGCTACGACTCTGCCTTTATGTTTAAATATTCAGAACGTCCAGGAACCTATGCTTCCAAGCATCTTCCTGATGATGTCCCCGAAGAGGAGAAGATCCGTCGTTTGAACGAACTGATAACCCTTCAGACAGAGCAGTCTGCTATTGCTAATAAGCGCGATGAAGGTAAGGAGTTCGACGTGCTACTTGAAGGCTTCTCCAAGCGTAGTCGTGAGCAGTTGATGGGACGCACAGAGCAGAACAAAGCCGTTGTTGTCAACAAGGGCAATCATCATATTGGTGAAACAGTTCGCGTTCGCATTACTGGTTCTACCAGTGCAACGCTTTTAGGAGAAATCATTGAGGCTGAATAAAGTCGTTATAGAATAATAGTATATGAAGAAGCAACAGCTGAGGATATTGTTTTACCAGTATGTGCTGGCCTCCATCACATTGGCACTCCTTTTTGCCTCATATATGATAGACAGTCAGATAACATCGCTGATGGATTTTACAGGATGGACATTCTTCCTGACCTCCTGTCTTACCCATGCAGCCATCATCATGCTGGTACCTTTCCTGGTCATTGGTTTGCCTCTGACTTTATGCAAGGTCCCTGCTCGCATATCTGGCTCTATCATTGCCCTATTGCATGCCATCGTTTTTATCATGGTAGTCATCAATAGGTTTGTCTTCTCCATATACCATTTCCATATCAACGCTTTTATCATCCAAATGCTCACAGGACCAGCTGCTGGCGATATCTTTGTCTTTGACACCAGCACTTATGTTAGGTCCACCTTATATATTATCGCCATTGTTATCTTTGCATATGTGTTGCTATGGTTGGCTTTTAGGTTAAATAAGCATTCTGTTCGACACTTTACCGTCACTTCGCTCTGTGTGCTACTTGGCGCAGGCCTCTTGTCACAAGGCATTCATGCCTATTCTGGAATACATAAGATGCGTCCAGTCATGGAGAGTAAGGAAATGATTCCTTATTATTTTCCCATTCGCATGAACTCTGTATTCATTGATTTGGGAATGGCTACCGATGAGAGTATACAGCTTGCTGACTTTGGTGATGCTGATACCAGTTTCTTAAACTATCCCCTCCATCCAATAGTTTGTGAAGAGCCTGATACGTTGATGAACATTGTCTGGATATGCATTGACTCGTGGAGCTATCGATCCTTGCAGCCTGATTGTGCGCCAAATATCTATCGCTTGTCAGAGCGAGGCCAGCGCTATACCAACCATTTCAGTGGAGCCAATGAGACGATGAATGGCACGTTCACGCTCTTTACCGCCCTACCTTCCTACTATTGGCAGAGTTTTGACTATGGTTCAGTACAGCCTGTACTCACAGACCAACTGCTCAAGCATGGCTATTTGTTGGACACCTATCCTAGTGCCACATTGGTCTATCCTCCTATAGCGAGAATGTTCTATCGTGGTGTAAAAGATATCAGGATAGAGACACCAGGAGAGACCACCTACGAGCGTGATTGTAATTTGACTAAGCTCTTCTGTGACAAATTAAAGAAGAAGGACCTCAAGGAGCCTTTCTTCTCGTTCCTCTTCTATGACGTTTGTCACGGCATGATGATTCCCCAAGAGTTAAACCATCACTTTACTCCTGCATGGGATGCTCCCCAATATATGGCTTTAGGTAATTCCACAGACCCAACACCATTCTTTAACCTATATAAGAATTGTGTCTATGCAGTGGACTCTTTGGTAGGCAAAGTGTTGACTGCTATGGAAGAAAGAGGCATTATGGATCGCACCATGATAGTGATTACTGGCGACCATGGACAGGAGTTCAACGAGAACAAGAAGAACTATTGGGGTCATTCCAGTAACTATAGCAGAGCACAGGTTGGTACTCCATTGGTTGTCTATTATCCAGGCATTCAGCCTGCTGAGCGCCATTATCGTACCACCCACTATGACATTGTTCCTACGGTTCTAAAAACAGTGTTAGGAGTGAAGAATCCGCCAGAGGACTATTCTATGGGATATTATCTCGATGACGACACTCCACGTAAGTGGCAATATGTTGGTAAGGTGCTCGATTGGGCTTTTATCATCGATGATGATATTATCTTAGAAAAGCAAGGCACAGGTGTTGTCGACGTCTTCGACAAACACATGACTCCGCTTTACGACTACCAGATAAATCCCAAAGAGTTGAATGAAGCCTTACAGCGAGTAAGTCGCTTCATGCAGCATTAATGCTATCTGTCTCGTAGATCTTCGCAAGCCCTTTGCAATAATGCTTTTGACAATCGGAAGTAAGCATCTTCTTCAATGCGATTGTCTTGTAAGTCGTAAAGATGATACTGATTCGTGCTGTCTATCAGTGCAATGTGATTGGTATAAGAATAAGTAGCAAAGGGATAACGATAACTACTGCTCAGCACATCACGACTGAATGGGAACTCCTCATGGGGAATACCCATTTGCCCCAACAAGGTAGCTGCCAAGTCTGACTGGTTGCAAAGCATAGCTATGTCTTTCTGAATCTTTACTGCTCCTCCCGTCCATATCAGGGGAATATGACACGTTATCCGACTTTCATACCCATAGCTTTGATAGCGCGAACCATGATCTGGCAGGATAATCAGCAGTGTATTGTCCCATAACTGATGAGCTTTCAACTTGTCCACAAACTCACCAATGCACTTATCGAGGTAATAGAAAGCATTCAGTTCCTCGTCATCAAACTTTTTCTTCATAGGCACATCCCAAGGCTCATGACTTGACAGTGTCATGATGACGTTCATGCTTTGCATTCCTTTTTTATGGTCGTCGCCTATCACTTGAATAGCCCTATCAAACACCTTCTCGTCACAAACTCCCCACGAACTGCTTTGTTGGTCAGCCAGTGAAAAGTCTTTGTCGCTGATGGTCTCGTTGAATCCAGTACCAATCAGATAACCCTTGGTGTTAGTGAAGTTGATGTCGCCACCATAGATATAGCGTGCATAATAACCTTTCTTCCCTAGCGTACGAGCTATGGAAGGCAACTTCCCGCACTTGCTGCTGATTTTCATGACAGAAGAGTTGGGGAATGCAGGATATCCACTCAAAATGCTTACATTACCACGATCTGTCCTCCAGCTGTTGGCATAGCAATTACTGAAGAAAACACCCTCTTGGGCTAATCGCGTAAGATTGGGGGTTACATCCGCTTTGTCGTTCAACAGCGTAAAGGTTCCTCCGCATCCCTCCATGATTACCATCACGATGTTGGGCGTCTTTGTCGTCAGCAACGTATCCGTACCCTTGCTGTCTGTGAAGAACAGACTGTCTGTCATCTCATGGCAAGTCTGGCTATCAAAGAAATAATGTTCAGGCAAACGGTGCGTACTGCTGAACGATGACAGGAAGGAAAACACAGGGTTGACTGCAGCATGGTTCAAAAACTGGTTCTGCGAGAAATACACTTGTCCCACATTTGCTGTCGATTCTCCGATGCCTCCACGTATGCCTATCACCATCAGTGGCAATAGCAGTAACATGAGGATAGTCATGATGATCTTCTTAGAGCCAGCCAACGAAGGCATTGCTTTGGGTGTGCAACGAATCAACAGCCATGCGATGGCCCAGCATGCAACGATGCCAACGACCAATAACAAGAGCAAGGACAGCCATGAAACGCTGGTAAATGCTGCACCCGTTGTGTCCAAAAACTGCATCACGGATGCTTCCAGCTTAATGCCCCAGAAATGATATAACACCATGTCGGCTATGACACCCACGACAAGCGGAATGGAGATAAGTGCGAAATATCCCTTCAGCAGGTTGCGCATCCATTGCCATTTGTTCCACCAGATGGAAACGATGGTGACGAGGGTGGGGACGGTGACGATATATAGCGATATGGTTAAATCCAAAGAAAGTCCGTGCCGGCAAGTGCTGGTGATGTCTGTCATTGAGGGCTTGTCTTCTCCTGCGTTGACCAGGATAAAAACCAGCTTGCAGACAACGAATACAAGCAAGAGCGACAGGATGACCTTTAACAGGAAAAGCAGTCTTTCTTTCATGATGATAATCCTTGTTGTAGACTGCAAAAGTACAAAAAAAATATTAATAAGTCATTTCCATTAGCATATTTTTATTACCTTTGCAAGATGAAAGATAAATTTAAGACAGTGAAATCGTTATTGTGCCCATTGGCTATTACGCTTTGCAATTTGCTGATAGCCTATGTGGTCTATTTCTTGGCGCGGCTCATATACTTTTTTGAGAACTATAGTTATTTCTCACAGAACCTGTCTTTTTCTCATGCCTTAGAGATGTTGCGTGGAGGCTTGGTCTTCGATACCAGTGCCATTCTTGTCACCAACATCCCCTACATTGTGCTGATGCTGTTTCCTATTCATTATAAGGAATCAGCCATTTATCAAAAGCTGTGTCGTGCAGTGTTCCTCGTTATCAACGGATTGGCGTTGGCTATCAATCTCTGCGATGCTGTTTATTTCCGTTTCACCATGCGTCGCACCACCACAACCGTTTTCAGCGAGTTTGCCAACGAAGAGAACCTTGGTGGCGTATTCCTCAAGGAAACCGTCAATCATGTTTATTTGCTCGTGTTGTTCGTTGTCATGGTGTGGGCCATGTATCGCCTCTATCGCATGACAGGACTGAAATACAAGGAGCTTACTTGGTGGCATTACGACTTGGCCACCCTTCTTTCCTTGGCTGCTTTGGCACCCTTCGTAGTGGCTGGCATCCGTGGTGGTTTTGCCACCGCTGTGCGCCCCATTACTATTTCTAATGCCAATCAGTATGTCGATCGTCCTACTGATGCCGCCTTGGTACTTAATACGCCCTTCTCGCTTTATCGCACCATTGGCAAGGCTGTATTCGTTGTGCCTGAGTATTATCAAGACGAAGCAGCAATGGCGTCAGTCTTTACTCCCATTCATGTTCCCAACGACTCTGTACCCATGACCAAGAAGAATGTCGTGGTGCTGATAGTCGAGAGTTTCGGTCGCGAATATATAGGAGCCTTGAATGGTACATTGGAGAATAGTCGTTACAGAGGCTATACCCCTTGTGTCGATTCCCTGATAGCCAAGAGCATCACGTTCAGCCATAGCTATTGCAATGGACGCAAGTCGATTGATGGCATGCCCTCTATCCTGAGCAGCATCCCATGTTTTGTCGAGCCCTTCTTCCTCACACCTGCTTCCATGAACCATGTCAGCGGCATCGCTTCTTTGTTAGCTGGCGAGGGCTATCAGACAGCCTTCTTCCATGGTGCCCAACGAGGCTCTATGGGCTTCCAGGCTTTTGCTCGTAGCACTGGCTTCCAGGCGTATTATGGTCGTGAGGACTACGACGAAGACAAACGTTTTGGTGGCGATGCCGACTTTGATGGTATGTGGGCTATTTGGGATGAACCTTTCCTGCAATACTATGCTGCCAAGATGTCTGAGATGAAGGAGCCCTTCATGACCGCAGTCTTTACAGCCTCTTCGCATCATCCCTACGTCATTCCTGAGAAGTATAAGGATGTCTATCCAGAAGAGGGCTTGACCATCCATAAGTGCATTCGCTATACCGATATGGCCATTGGTCGCTTCTTCCAGGAAGCCAGTCGCCAGCCTTGGTTCAAGAATACCATCTTCGTGCTGACCAGCGACCATACCAATCAGTCAGACCATATGGAGTATCAGACCGACCTTGGAGGCTTCTGTTCACCTATTATAATATATGAGCCTGGCGTTACTGACCACCAACCAGAAATGCAGCAGAAGATAGCCCAGCAGATTGACATCCTACCTACGCTCATGGGGCGTCTGCACTATCCCAAGCCCTACTTTGCCTTTGGCATTGATGTGCTCAACACTCCTGCTGAGCAGACATGGGCTGTCAACTATATGAATGGTTTCTATCAATATGTCAAGCATGGTCATGTCATCCAGTTTGATGGACAGAAGACCACGGCTGTCTATGCCCTCACTGATTCGCTGATGCAAAATAACCTCGTAAACCAGTTGCCTGAGCAACCCCAGATGGAGCGCGAGGTGAAAGCCATTGTCCAGCAATATATGGAGCGCATGACGCAAGACCGCTTGCAACCATAGAATTGGGAAATAAATAGTAAATTGTAAATTAAAGATATGCTGAAACAATTTTTCTCCGTTATGGGTCGCTATCTCAAGCCATACCGCAAGTATCTGGCTTGGTCGGTAGTACTCAACTTCCTGTCACAGTGGATGAATGTGTTCTCCTTTGCAGTGCTCATTCCTATCTTGAACATCCTCTTCAAGATTGATACAGCGGTCTATACCTACAAGCCTTGGTCGTGGGACACACTCGACAAGGACCTCATCGTCAACAATGCCTATGCCTATGTACAGGAGTTGATTAATACCAATGGTGCTTTCCTCACATTGGTATATATGGGATTGGCACTCATCATCATGACGGCACTGAAAACCCTGGGCTATTTTGCCTCTTCAGCAGTTATGATTCCCCTTCGAACGGGTGTGGTTCGCGACATTCGTATTGAGGTTTACGAGAAAGTGCTGAAGCTCCCCCTGAGCTTCTTCTCCGAGGAGCGTAAGGGCGACATCATTGCCCGTATGTCTGCTGACGTGGGTGCTGTCGAGAATTCCATCACCAGCAGTATCGATATGCTCATTCGCCAACCCATTGCCATCATCGTCTGCTTTGCAACGATGCTTACAGTCAGTTGGCAACTCACCCTGTTTGTCATTGTCGTTGCCCCTTTGGCGGGTTGGATTATGGGTTCCGTCAGTCGTAAGTTGAAGAGCCAGTCGGCCTCTGTTCAGGCTAAGTGGGGCGACATGCTGGCACAGCTTGACGAGACCTTGGGAGGTCTGCGCATCATCAAGGCCTTCATAGCTGAGAAGAAGATGTTGCAACGCTTCGTCAATATCAACGAACAGTATCGCGACGAGGCCAATGCCATGACCATTCGTCAGAGTGCTGCTCACCCCATGTCCGAGTTTCTGGGCACAGTCATCATCGTCATCGTGCTGTGGTTTGGTGGCTATCTTATCCTCAGCGACTCCCACCTCATCGATGCCTCTACCTTCATCTTCTTCATGGTTATCCTTTACAGTGTCATCAATCCGCTGAAGGACCTTTCGAAGGCTAGCTATCAGATACCCGTCGGACTTGCTTCGATGGATCGTATCGACTTCATCCTGAAGGCAGAGAACCCCATCAAGGAACCTGCAAACCCAGCGCCCATGCCTTCGTTCGAGAAGGAGATAGAACTGCGCGACGTATCGTTCAGCTATGTAGAGGGACGTGAGATTCTGAAGCACATCAACCTGCGAGTGCCCAAGGGCAAGACCATCGCCCTTGTGGGGCAGTCGGGCTCTGGCAAATCTACACTCGTCGACCTTGTGCCTCGCTATCACGATGTATGCAGTGGCGAGGTGCTCATTGATGGCAGAAACATCAAGGACGTACGCATTTCTGAGCTTCGCACCCTCATTGGTAATGTCAACCAGGAGGCCATCCTCTTCAACGATACCTTCTACAACAACATTACCTTTGGTGTCGAGAATGCCACGATGGAGCAAGTCATTGAGGCTGCTAAGATAGCCAATGCCCATGAGTTCATCATGGAGTCCGAACATGGTTACGACACGATGATTGGCGATCGTGGTGGACGTCTCTCTGGAGGACAGCGCCAGCGCGTTTCCATTGCTCGCGCCATCTTGAAGAATCCTCCTATCCTTATTCTCGATGAGGCTACTTCTGCCCTTGACACAGAATCGGAGCGCTTGGTGCAGGAAGCCCTGGAGCGACTGATGAAGAGTCGTACCACCATTGCCATTGCCCACCGACTTTCTACCATCAAGAATGCCGATGAGATCTACGTCCTCTATGAAGGCGAAATCGTAGAATGCGGTCAGCACGACGAACTCATAGCCAAGAACGGATACTACAAGCGCCTCTACGATATGCAACAGCTATAGGCTGAGGTTGTCAGAGGTAATGGTTGAAGTTATCAAAAGTAATGGCTTTGATTGTCAATAGTGTGTGGAACAATTGTAATATAACCTAAATTGCAAAGTAAAATAAGTTAAATTACCGAGCAAAATAACTTAAATTACTAAGTAAAATAACTTATTTTGCAATTGCTCCATACGCTTCTGACAAGAGAAACGCAGGAAAGCGACAAGAGAAACAGACATTATTTACAAAAATGTTGCACAGTTCTCGTAATCTTTAAGTACCTTTGCAGGCACTATAATAAAGTAAGAAGACAGACTCTATGTTATCACTCATTATATGTTCTAAACATTCCATGATTGACGAGTTTCTGAAAAGGAATATTTCAGAGACCATTGGCGTGGATTATGAAATTGTACACATTGACAATTCGAAGAATCAATACACCATTTTCCAAGCTTATAATGTGGGTGTGCAGAGAGCTAAAGGGGATTATCTGTGCTTTATGCATGAAGATGTTATCTATCATTCTCAGGGATGGGGAGGGGTAGTGCAGAAATGTTTGGAGCAGGATTTTGTGGGTGCCCTTGGTGTTGTAGGGAGTACGATTGTCCACGATCGGATAGATTGGCGATTTCTGGAGCATCAATATAGCGGTATCATACAAGGAGCCTTTTCAGTAGAGAAGAATCCTTTGTATTATTGGACGCATACACCTTTTAAACAGGAGAAGATGCCCATTTGTCAAGTGGCCACACTTGATGGAGTGTGGATTTGTATCCGCAGGGAACTCTTTGACAAAAAACAACTCTGTTTCGATGAAAAGACTTATCATGGTTTTCATCAGTATGATAATGATATTTGTATGCAGGTGAACCTGTTGGGCAAGGGCGTGTTCCTGACAACAGATGTCTTGCTGGAACATAAATCGGAGGGTGTGTTTTCTGTAGAATACAAAGAAAACATGGACTTGTTTCTCAGGAAATGGCAGAAGTGTCTCCCCATGGTAAAAGGTATTCATATTGAGAAGAAGGAGATAGACTTGCTTCTGAAAGATGCAGAGCATGATGTAGAAGAGCGTTTGGCGCAAGATGCCATGATGGTGAACCTGAGTGAACGCCTGAAGAAAGAGGGTAGCCAGCACTTTACGAAGGATGAAAAGAAAATGATGGAGAAGACTGCTTATTACAGTCGCAAACATTATATCAAGATGACTAATATGCCTTCATCAGAGGTGTGGGGACTGGTGTGGGACTATTGTTGTCAACCCTGGGCTACTCGACGCACGAAGCTTCTTTATAAGTTCTATTGGTATCGAGTGCTTAAACGGAAGAAAGGGAGTTGTGGATGAAGAAACCAGGCATATCAGTAGCGCTATGTACTTGTAATGGTGCGGCCTATATAGCCCATCAGATAGAGTCTATCTTGGCACAAAGTGTGAAGGTGGATGAGATTATTGTCTGTGACGATCGCTCGACGGATGATACGATCTCTATCGTGAACCAATATCAGAACCAAGATCAAACCCATATCCAATGCTTTGTCAATGACGAACGCTTAGGAAGCAGCAAAAACTTCCAGAAGGCTGTCTCTCTATGTAATGGCGATGTGATATTCCTCTCCGACCAAGATGACATCTGGCTTCCAAGGAAGGTGGAGGTTACCATGCAATGGTTTGAGGAACATAATCAGTGCGACATGGTGTTCTCTAATGGCTATTATATGGACAATGACGAGCAGGCTTTCACGAAGCGGACGATGTTCGATGCAGTAGCTTTTACTCCACTTGCCCAATGGCTGTTCAATAAGGGGTTCCAGTTGGAAACGCTGTTGCCACACAATAGATGTACAGGAGCTGCAATGGCATTCCGCAGATTGATATTGCCCCAGCTGCAATTTAGTCCCAAAGAACAAACGGACAAGGAAATTCCCTTGCATGATTATGCCATGGTGCTGACTGCTGCCAGCATGCAGAAGTTGGGCTTTATCGTTGAACCTTTGATACGATATCGTATTCATACAGACCAACAACAGGGCTTTGGCGCTTGGTTGAGAAAACCACCCACGACAGCAAACGTCTTGAAACCTCGTAAGTTCGACGATATCAAGTTGCAGTTTGTATCGGAAGGTGCTATGCAGCGCGCCCTGTTCTATAAACAGAGACGACAATTCAGAAACATCCTTCAAAGATGGAAAGTGCTTGCCCATTGCAATGAATACAAGCGTTGCTATGGCAAATATTATCTGTTGCCGCTTGTCTATGACTTGCTGCGCATATAAAGAGCGCTTTTACCCTTTGAGGAATCCAAACAGCTTACCTATCTCATAGAGGATAATGTCTATCGTGGTACCACCATAGATGTCAGGAAATTCGTTTCGGATGGTTGTATCGTCTTCGTTGGCACTCTTGTTGAAACGCTTAGTCCATCGGCCTCGGATACAACACTGATGAAACTGATTCAGGTGAAGCAGTTGGATGTATTTACGCTGGATGCCTGCCGTGTCGCGCCACATGCCGCCATTGGCAAAAGAGCGCTTTGTGACTTTGTTGTCGTGTTGACGGAAATGGTTTAGCTGTTGGCAGACTTCGATCACGGAACCATGCATACAGACATAGGTCCAAAAGAGCCAATCGCCACAATATCTGAACTCCTTGTAATCGGAGGATATAAGGCTGAAAACAGACTTCTTGAACACCACCATGCTGGCATTGTAGATGGTATCGTGGGCAAGCATCTTCTTCTTGATAAATGGCTTGCTGTCGTAGACTATTGTTTCCCCAGAACTACCATGAGGATGCCAAGTCAGTTGCATGGGTTTGCCTTCGCTGTCAATCATTTGCGAGTGGCAAAAAGCCACGACCGCCTTGGGGTTGGCTTGCAAGGGAGTAATTAATGACTCCAATAGTTGAGGCTCAGCCACATCGTCGCTTTCAGCTATCCAAATGTATTCTCCCTGTGCCAGACTGATGCCATGCTCCCACTGAATAAAGGGATTGCCAGTATTCTGCACGTTTACGATGATCTGAGCTACATGAGGGTTGTCTTTATAATCATTAATAATAGACAAACTGTCGTCCGTAGATTTGTCGTCT
>JAEEGK010011897.1_pt1 | contig 19823 bp, 14 predicted proteins | sample 8958771 | NCBI WGS metagenome assembly JAEEGK01 (sample SAMN16246547, study PRJNA631951) | gut metagenome | biome: gut microbiome; feature: rumen; material: SC-attached | host: Bos | place: Iran: Karaj | collected 2018-10
AGGCAGAGGGAAAGCGCTGGCGCTTCGTTGCCACAATGGAGAACGGCAAGACGAGCGTTGCCCTGAAGGAGGTACCGCAGAGCCACCCGTTCTATCCCCTCGAAGGCTCCAACAATATCGTTCTGCTCACCACCGAGCGCTACAAGGAGTACCCCATGCTGATTCAGGGTTACGGCGCAGGTGCTGCCGTCCCCGCCGCCGGAGTCTTCGCCAATATCATGTCAATCGCAAATATCTGATGAAACATATAATCATTCTTGGAGATGGAATGGCAGATCTTCCCGTCGAGCGACTCGGCGGGAAGACCTTGCTGCAGTATGCCCACAAGCCCATGATGGACCAGTTGGCCCGCTATGGCCGCACAGGTCGTCTCATCACCGTTCCCGAAGGTTTCCCGCCAGGTTCTGAAGTGGCCAACACCGCCATTCTCGGTTATGACCTGAACAAGGTCTATGAGGGCCGCGGCCCCTTGGAGGCCGCCTCTATCGGCTATGAGATGCGCGACGACGACTTCGCCATCCGCTGCAACATCATCACACTCGAGGACGGCAAGATTATCACCCATAATGGCGGAAACCTCGAAACCGACGATGCCCGCGTGCTCATCGACTACCTGAACGAGCACCTCGCCGTCCCCGTCAACCGCGAACAAGGCTGCGAGCGTGTACGCTTTATCACCGGTATCCAATACCGTCACCTCCTCGTTATCCGTGGCGGCTCCAAGCACATCGTCTGTGCCCCACCCCACGACCATCCCAACGAGCCTTGGCGCCCGCTGCTCGTCAAGCCAGTCTCTCTATGCAGCAACATTGTTGCTGCAAAGGAAACAGGCCGTCTTACCCCCCAGCAAACCGCCGACCTGCTGAACGACCTTATCCTCCGCTCCCAAGAGCTTCTGGCCAAACACCCCTACAACCAGGCCAAAGCTGCCCACGGCGAACGCCAAGCTAACAGCATCTGGCCCTGGAGCGGCGGCTACCGCCCCTCTATGCAGACGTTGCAAGAGCAGTACCCGCAAATCAAGAGCGGCTCAGTCATCTCAGCCGTCGACCTCATACAAGGCATCGGCCGCTACGCTGGCTTAGACATCATCAAGGTGCCCGGAGCCACCGGCCTGGCCGACACCAACTACGAGGGCAAGGCACAGGCTGCCATTGATGCCCTGCGCACACAGGACTTCGTCTTCGTCCACGTAGAGGCCAGCGACGAGGCGGGCCATGACGGCGATCTTGAGCTGAAGCTCCGCACCATCGAGTATCTTGACCAGCGACTCATCACTCCAATTTATAATGAGGTAGCAACGTGGCAAGATCCCGTCTGCATTGCCGTGCTCCCCGACCATCTGACGCCTGTAGAGCAGCGCATACACGTCGGCCAGCCCGTGCCCTTCCTCATCTGGCACCGCGACATACAGCCCGACGACGTACAGCAATACGACGAAGTCGCCTGCGCCAGTGGCGGTTACGGTCTGCTGAAACTCGACCAGTTCATGAAAGCTTTGATGAATGTTTAAGGCAAAAAATGAAATAGCCTCAAGTTTTTTTTAACAAAATATTTGGTTATTAGTTTTTTTTTCGTAACTTTGCAACTGAATACCTTTTCCTTGCAAGAGGATTTGGTTTTGCTCATTCCATTATGTTACTGGAAATCAGTGCAAAATGAAGAAGGGAACCTTAAAACTGATAACACGGAGCGCTGCAACAAAATGCAGTGACCCTCTTTATTGTGTTTGACTTAAGCTTTGGACAACAACCTGCAGGCAACCCCCGAATGGTTTCCCATGAGAGTAACCTACCAACGGGAACTGAAAATGAAATACCACCTTGACGATCTGGGTATTGAGAACTTCGTGCCTATGCACTATGAAATTACCGGTCAAGGCGACCAAAGCAAGTACAAGCTTACACCTGCTATTCACAACTTGATATTTGTCCGCTCAACACAAGAAATGCTTACGTTCCTGAAAATGACACGTCGGGAGCTGGCACCGCTTCGCTACATGATGAAGCCAACGGAAAACGGCAACGGACAAGAAATCATGCGTGTTCCCGACCAGCAGATGGAGAACTTCATCAGAGTAGCAAGTTCAGGGAACGACAAGGCCAGGTTCCTTACCTATGAGAAGTTCCTCGACCAGCCAGGACAGCGGGTCAGGGTGACGGAAGGTTACTTTGCCGGTGTTGAGGGTGTTATCAAGCGAATCAAGAACAACAAGCACGTTGTGGTGCAAATTGACGGTATTGCCGCCGTAGCCATTACATACGTGCCGAGGCAGAGCCTGCAAGCCATTTAGGGAACCTAAGAATATCTATAACAACCAATAACTTTTACAATCATGGACAAATACGCCAAGCTATTAGAAAACCTGCCATTTGACGTGCTACACATAGCACAGTCATTTGCCAACGACAACAAGTCGCCCAAGATTGAGCCGGCTCACCTGCTGCGTGCCCTACTGCACAAGAGTGCCGGACTTGTAAACTACATTGAAGACACGCTCGACGAAGACTACTACTACTTAGTCGACTGGACAGACATGCGTATGAAACAGTGCGATAAGTCGCCATATCCAATGAAGGGGATCGAACTGTCGCATGACGCCGAGCAGGTCATCAAGGAGGCTCAAGACATCTGCGAAAAGTGCGGATTGGCGGAGATTACGGCTCCCTGTCTGCTGGCCTCGCTCGTCACACCAGGCATCGGCTTCTCCTACGAACAGCTGAAGACGCTTCCCATGCAGGCCGACAAGATTATCCAGAACATCCAGTCGGGTGCTCCGGCTAAACCGGCTGCGGCTTCTTCCTCTTCTTATAATAATAAGGTGTCGTCAGGTGCAGCTCCTGCGGAAGAGTACTGCGTCGACATGCTGACCGAACTGCCTGAGGCACCTGTTATAGGTTTCGACAACGAAGTGCTCTCCATCACAGAAGTGCTGGCACGTAAAGACCGTGCCAACCTACTCATCGTAGGCGAGACAGGTGTCGGTAAAAGCAGCCTTATCTACAGCATCCTTCAACGGGTACGCGACAAGAAGGTTCCCGCCTCGCTGGAAGCTCTGCAGCCGTTTGAACTCGACCTCATTTCACTGAGTCAGGGCGTCAGCTACAAGGGCGAGATTGAAGACCGCTTCAAGCAGGTGACGGAAAACCTGCTGAATATGGCCCAGCCCCTGCTGGTCATCGAAAACTTCCACCGCGTCGAGGACAAGCAGTCGACGCTCAACGGCATCCTGCCCGGCTTGAAGCGCCTGCTCTCGAAGAACCAGCTGCAGGTGGTCATCACGTCGACCATCGACGGCTATACCAAGGATATTGAAAAAGACAAGGAACTGACATCGTTCTTCGAGAAGATCACCGTCGAGGAGCCTAATGAGGAGCAGACCGTTGCCATCATCCAGGCCAAGCGTCAGGGCTATGAGGAGTTCCACAAGATGACCATCGCCGACGAAGTGCCTGCTGAGATTGTCCGACTGGCCAAGCGCTATATGCCCGACCGCCGTCTGCCGTCGTCAGCCCTCGACCTTCTTGACCGTGCACTGGCTTCAGCCAAGATTGCCAACGAGATGGCTGCCCTCGCCCAGGCTCCCCAAGAAGGCCAAGAAGCCCAGACAGCCCAAGAAACCCAGAATACACTCCAGAAGGAAGCCGTCCGCGACGTCGTCGCCAAAATGACCGGCATACCCATGGGTAACATCCAGAGCGAGGAGCGCGAGAAACTGTCGAACGCCGAGGAGATTATCCATCGTCGCGTTGTTGGCCAGACCCACGCCATCAAGAGCATCCTCGATGCTATCTTCGAGAGCCGTTCGGGCTTAAACAAGAAAGGTCAGCCTATGGGTTCGTTCTTCTTCCTCGGCCCGACGGGTACGGGTAAGACCGAGCTGGCCAAGTCGCTGGCTAACTTCCTTTTCGACGACGAGACAGCCATGCTGCGCTTCGACATGTCGGAGTACAAGGAGGAGCACTCCGTGGCACTGCTCTACGGTGCACCTCCGGGATACGTCGGCTACGAGGAAGGCGGTCTGCTGGTCAACCAGATACGTCAGCACCCCTACTCCGTCGTGCTGTTCGACGAGATTGAGAAGGCACACAAGAGCGTCTTCGACCTCTTCCTCCAGATTCTCGACGAGGGCAAGCTGCACGACCGTCTGGGACGCGTCGGCGACTTCTCCAACTCGCTCATCATCTTCACCTCGAACATCGGATCAGACTATATCTTCAAGTCATTCGATGCAGGCAAGGTGCCCACACACGACCAACTCTTAGAGGTGATGCAGGGCAACTTCCGTCCGGAGTTCCTGGCCCGCTTGACCGAGATTGTGCCGTTCTCGCCCATCACCACCGAGATGATCAACCGCATCTTCGACATCCACATTAAGAACCTGCTGAAGACGCTCAACGAGCAGAACATCAAGCTGGTCATCGACGACACCGCCCGCAAGTACGTCACCAGCGTGGGCTTCAACGCTCACTACGGCGCACGTCCCATCCTGGGCATCATCCGCAAGGAGATCCGCCGTCCGTTGTCGAAGCTCATCATCGCCGGCACCATCACCCCGGGCGACACCGTCACGATGAAGTTTGATGAGGAGAACAAGCAGATACAGTGGGACATCGACAGCCCCGACGGCGAGGAGACGACCACCGTCGCCGGCAATCTGGCACAGCCGAAGCCCGAGCCCATAGAGGCTCCTGAAGCTCCCGAGGCTCCGGCTCCCGAAAAGCCCAAGAAGGGCAAGAAGGCCAAGGCCGCCGAGGAAGAGGAAGCCCCCGCTGAGGCATAGCCAAAGGGGCTTATAAGCCCTATAGGTCCCAAAAGACCCATAAGTCCCATAAGTCCCATAAGACCTATAAGCCCCATCACCCAAAAAAATTACTTTTTTATTAACCAATAAAACCAAAGCAACTATGGCAAGAAAAACTGTTATTTCAAAAGTGCTCGATGCCGAAGCACAAGACGGCATCATCGAGTTCCCGCAAAACCGAGCTCTCTATGCTGATCAGTTCACCGACGAGGCTCCACAGTCGGACGAAGACCGTGAAGGCTTCAAGGCCAAGAGCATGAAGGACGTCTTTGAGCACTACCAGCCCTCCAAGAAGGACGTCGCCCTCGAGAACGAGGAAGGCGGCGCTGTGTTCGAGGACTTCGACTTCAAGTCTGTGAAGGACTTCGAGGACGACGCTCTCATTGCCAACAGCGAACTGATGAGCGCTGCCAAGGGCAAGATCGACGCCTATAACAGCGTCATCCGCCAGCTGGAGAAGAACAAGAGCCTGCGTAACGCCCTCAAGGACGAGGCTGCCAAAGGCAACCTGAAGAACGCCCTCAAGGCACTCCTGGCTGAACTGGAGGCAGCTGATTAGTAAAACAGCCTAATCCACCTACCTCACCCTACCAAACCTACCCAACGTACAAAAAAAACAAAAAAACACCATTATGGCAGCAGAAGAACTGAAACAAGAAGAGCAGGGCCAGGCCCTCGAACTTCAAGAGAGAATACAAAACCCGGGACAACTTTTGCAGGACAGCATCGGCGGACTGGACAAGTTCGGCGGCTTCCAACTACTCAAGGGCCTCATCAAGGGCGTTGAGAACATGGATCCGCGCCGCAAGGCCGTGAAGAACATCTTCCTCGGCGACGCTTCCTACAGCGAGGCTCGCAAGAAGCTGAAGAACGAACTGGCACTCTGGGTCAGCATCATGGAGGAAGGATCGTCAGATCCCATGGAAATCATCGAGAACTGCAAGGAGAAGCTGGCAAAGGCCGAGACGAACCTGAAGAATAACCTCTTCACCGTACACGACGAGGTGCGCAAGCTGGAAATCACCTACCGTGCACTCGACTCCTTCTTCGCTAACGCAGGACAGGGCAAGATTGACTGCCTCACACTGATGAACGTGAACAAAGAGGAGCTGGAGTACCACGACTCGGAGGACACACTGGCCATCCGCGACGAGCTGGAGCGCTACTACGACCGTCTGAGCCTGAAGAACAACTACTCGCTGCTCATTGTGCCCGGATACATCGGCGATGCCAACACCATCCGCATGTGGGCCGACACGGCTTACCGCAACAAGGTCATCATGCTGACCGACTTCAAGGACAGTCTCAATTTCTCCATGCTGAAGGACGAGCTCGACGAGGCCAACATGCAGAGCCAGGACGCCAAGATGGCTAACGTGGTGATGACGGCCAACTACATCCTCGGCCGCAAGAAGAGTGAGCTGGCCAACGAGGACGACGACCTCTACGTGCCTGCATCGGCTGCACTCGCTGGCCGCATGACGAACACCGAGGAGACAGTCATCGCACAGGGCTGCGCCGGCAAGAAGTACGGAACACTGAGCAATGTCAAGGGTGCACGCATGGATCTGCGCAAGAGTGAGATTGCAGCCATCATCGACATGGGCGTTATCCCCATGGTCGAGGAGGACGGACGCACCATGGCCTTCTCGAACCGCTCGCTCTACAACGGCGCTACCATCGGACTGCAGGAGTATCCTATCGTCCGCGTGTTCGACTGGATTGGCAAGGTCTTCCAGAACTTCTTCAACGATGAAGCCTTCATCAACTGGAACAGCGCCGTCAAGGCAGAGCTGCAGCAGGCTGTGCACGACTTCCTCAGCGACTACAAAGGACCGGGCAAGCTCATCGAGAACTACAGCCTCAAGGGCATCAACCAGGATCCTAAGACAAAGGACATCAAGATTGAGGTGGAGCTGAAGCCTTTCTTCGCAGCAAAGAACTTCTTCATCGAGCTTACTGGACACAACGGCGACGCCGGCACCGAATGGGATACCGCCGTCTCTTAATGTATCTCTAATTTATTTAAAAGTTTTTTTTCTTTTATCAAACCCTTTTTATTAACCCTTTAAACAACAACAATTATGGCAGCACAGAGAACTGTTACCATCAACGCTGACGGCATCGCCGAGCGCGAAGTTATGTATGTTCGTTACGAACTCAACCAGCAGACCGACGTCGAGGGTCAGCCCACAGGCACCACTCGCGGTGGCAAAATCTATGTGAAGGTAAAGTCCAACGACGACGGCAACACCGATCTGCTCGAGTGGATGTGCGACACCTACATGTCGAAGAGCGGCACCATCTCATGGCCCAACCGCCAGGGCGGCGAGATGAAGCACCTCGACTTTAAGGAGGGCTACATGGTAGAGTATGCCGAGACCTACGACAACAAGAACGAGATTCAGCAGTACGAGGAGTTCTGCATCTCAGCTAAGGAGATCGCTATCGGCAACGCCCGTCACAACAACCGCTGGACCATCGACAACTAATCATTCTCTTTCTGGCGACTTGCGGACCATCTCCGCAAGCCGCCAGTTTCACTATTTTGGCTTCGCTACACATTATTATATTACACACATTATTATATATAGCATATGGATTTCCCCAATTTCGACTCAATGATCAATGAAGCCGCCTCAGCTGCTGAATCTGCAAAAGATGCTGCAGGGGCCACTGCAGAATCTGCCGCACAGTCTGTAGGAGATGCTGGCAGTAAGATTGCTGACACAGCCAAAGAAGCCGGAAGCAAAGTTGCCGACAAGGCCGAAGAGGTCGGGAGCAAAGTCGCTGACAAGGCTGAAGAGGTTGGCAGTAAAGTCGCCGAGAAGGCCGAAGAGGTTGGCAACAAAGTTGTTGACACGGCTGAAGATGTCGGAAGCAAGGTAGCCGATGCTGCTGAAAATGCTGCCGACAGCATAAAAGATGCAGGCAGCGAGGCTCTTGATGCCGCCAAAGATGCTGGAGACAAGGCTGTTGAGCAAGCGAAAGATGCTGCCAACAAAGCCATGGATTCCGCAAAGGAAGTTGGCAACGAGATTAAGGATAAGGCGATGGAAGCCGCCAGCGAAGCCAAGAAGAAGATGGAAGAGGCCTATAGCAAGGCCGAGGAAATGGCGAATTCTGCCATGAACGAGGCAATGGCCCAAGCTGAGAGCTTTATGAATGAAGCCGAAAGCCAGATCAAGGATTCTGTTTCACAAATTGAGTCTGGTCTCAAAGATGCAGCCAACGAAGCCAGTTCAAAGATTTCTGATGTTGCAAACGAGGCAAAATCGCAGGCAGAAGGTGCTTTCAACGATGTCAAGTCACAGGTTGAGAACACGGTATCCAATGTCACAGATACTGTGAAGAATGTAGCCGAGGGAGCCGAGCAGATGGCCCAGAATGCCATCGATCAGGCACAGCAGCAGATTGGCGACAAGATCTCTGAGATTCAAGACACTGCCTCAGGGCTCTATGATGATGCGAAAGGCAAGGTCGAAGGAGCCGTCAATGATGCCACAGAAAAGATAGAAGGCGCCATCAACAACCTTGAGAATGAAGCCTCACAGATAAAAGATCAAGTTGAGCAAAAGGCTCAGGAACTGATCGATGGTGCAGTAGAACAAGGTAAGCAAGCCTACGAAGCGGCCCAAGAGGAAATCAACAATGTCATTGAAAGCGCCAAAGAACAAGGCGAACAATTTGTCAACGACCTCAAACAAGAAGGCGAAAAGCTGGTTGAAGAGGGAAAGCAAATCGTTGACGACCTGAAAAAGGAGGGCGAGAAGTTCGTAGATGACCTGAAACAGGAAGGTGAGAAGATTGTTGAGGAAGGAAAGAAAATACTTGATGACGTCAAGAAGGAAGGCGAAAAGCTAGTTGAGGAAGGAAAGAAAATCGTCGACGACCTGAAGCAGGAAGGAGAGAAGTTAGTCGATGGCCTGAAACAGGAAGGCGAGAAACTCGTTGAGGAAGGCAAGAAGTTCGTCGACGACATGAAGTCGGAAGGCGAGAAGCTCGTCAACGATGTCAAGGAGAAAGGCAAGGAAATCGTCGACTCAGTCAAGTCGAAGGGAGAAGATCTCCTCAATCAAGGCAAAGAACAGCTCACCAATGCCGTCAATAGCCTTAAAAGCGGTGCTGAGAATACCCTCAACAACTTGGCTAATGGCTTGAAGAACAAAGGCAAGGAAGCTGCGAAGAATGCTGCCAAGGATATTGCCAGCAGCTTTACTGATGCCCTCGGCGGAGGCGATGCTCCCTTGTCCGGCGGTGGAATAGCCGCTGCTGCCTCCAGCGGTCTGGGAGGAATGGCCGCTGCCGCTACTGGAGGAGATGCCGGCGGAGCCAGCGACAACGATGCTTTCCACGGCAAGATAGTCATCAATGGCAAGAAATACGGAGTGGTGGAGGCCACTTACGAGTTTACACAGACCTGTGACAGCACAGGCAAGCCTTCAGCCCGACCACGTGGAGGTCGCATCACGTTCACCATGCCTTCGCAGAGCGACGATGATGTGTTCTTCTATCGCTGGATGTTCAATAAGACCGAGGTGCAGGAAGGCTACCTCAAGTTCGTTGTCTGGGCTAAGCAGAACAAGCGCAGCTTCAAGACTGTCAGCTTCAAGAACGCCTATTGTGTGGGTCTTCGCGACTTCTTCAACGACAGCGACTCGAAGCTGATGTACACCACTGTCACCATTGCCGCCGAGGTTGTCACCGTCGGTGCCAACGACACCGCTGAGTTCAACAACGATTGGACGTGATGCATTGAGAATTGCAGATTGACAATCGAAAATTCGTAATTCATAAATCCTTTCTATGTCAATATCAGTAAAAAACATATCGCTCAGCGTCAACGGCACCCCGTCAAACCAGTTCAAAATCGAGCTCGACGGAGGCAAATACCGCATCGATGAATTGCGACTTATACAAAAGTTATTAGAGCCCTGTAAGTTGAAATTCAAACTGCGTAAGGACCCTGAGGAGGACATCAGTGAAATACAGTTTACTGCCTGTGGCTCTATGATTGGCAAGTCCTGCACGCTATCGCTACAAACAGACTCTGTGGAACAGGAGATTTCAGGTTTTGCTGCCGGCTCTCAGAATGCAGATATCGAGTTCGAAGGAATCATCGTTTCCGCCAGAGCTCGCCGTTGTGAGACAGAGTTTGCCATTATCGTTGAGGCCGAGACCAAGGATACTGCCCTGAAAGATCATCCCGACTGCAAGATCTACAACGAAGACACCCTTGCCAATATAGTCAACGAAGAACTGAACGGTGCTGAAGCAGAGGTGCAGCCGAAAATGGAAGACCAGATCTTCTATACTACGAAATACAACGAGACCACCTATGAATTCCTTCAGCGCCTGGCTAGAAGACACGGCGAGTGGATGTTCAATACAGGCAAGAAACTACACTTCGGAAAGCTAACTGACCAAGAGAGTATCTCATTAGCTTACCCCAGCCAGGATCTTCCTGAGTACAGTGCCCGTCTGCAGACCTTCCACCCCAACTTCCGCTATTATGCGCTGGGACTCAACGAATATATGGTTGGATTTGCCTATAAGGGCGAAGAACAGGATGACACAGGCAACAAGCTAAACGATGCCACTTTCGCTGCTTCGAAAGAGGTTTACAAGGCCGAGACGAAGTACATGATGCGTGGTGCTACCCTCGAAGCTGATGAAAAGGTGGAGGCCAGCATGAGCGATCCCGACTACATCGAAGATGCAAGGGCTGAGCGTCAGGGCATCCGTGCCAATATGCTCGTTTATCATGGCAAGACCTTCTGCTCAAAGATGAAGATTGGCGCCAAGCTCACCATCAAGGATAACTACACCAGCAGCGGTTCCCTCTCCGACAAGAGCGAGGTACAGCAGGACGAGATTCTCATCACCGAGGTCATCCATAAAGTGAGCATCGACGACGAATACAGCAATGAGTTCCAAGGCATCACTGCCAACATCGATTACCCCCCCTATCACGATCCCAACATTTTCCCCCGTTGTGATCATCCTCTCCGTGCACGTGTCTCCGACACCAACGACCCAAAGCATTGGGGACGTGTCAAGGTGTACTTCCCTTGGATGAAAGAAAAGTATAAGGAAGACCACAAGAACGGTCAGACCCCATGGATTCATGTTGCCCAGCCTTATGTCTATACTGTCGAGCAGCAGAACAAGTTTGGCTGCCATCTCATACCAGAGCTTTTCAGCACCGTCTTCGTTAACTTCGAAGAGGGAAACTTCGAGCGTCCTTATGTCTCTGGTGCCCAGTTCGGCCAAAAGGAACCCGTCGAAGAAGGCTGGTACGAGCCTGATAACAAGGTGAAAGCCATCCGCACCGCCAGCGGCCACACCATCGAGATCCACGACGTCATCGAAGGCAAGAACTATCAAGACGGCGGCTTTATCCGCGTGTATGACAATCAGACACAGATTTATGAAGTGCTACTATCTACAGATAAAAGCCTAATTAAACTCAACTGTAAAGGTGATATCGTCATGCATGCCGATGGAAATATAGATATCAGTGCGGGTGGCAACATCAAAGAAACTGCTGGAGGTAGCATATCCAACAAAGCAGGCAAACACGTTAGCAATAGTGCTGGCGGTGATTTCAACGCAGGTGCTGGTGGCACTTTCAACGGAAGTGCAGGCGGTGAAGTACTTATCAATGCAGGAAGCAACTTCTCAGCAAAGGCCAGTGCAAAACTTGACATGGCTTCCTCAGATGAGATGACAATTCATTCAGGAGCAAACATGACTATCGACACGAGCAAAGAAATGGCCATTACTTCTGAGCTCAACATGACTCAATCTACCAACAAACAATTCTCATTAACTGTACAAGAAGACGCCAATGCTACCGTGAACAAAAACCTGAGCATCACAGCGATGAACAATGCTGAGTTAAATGCCACCAATGGCATCACAATTAAAGGAATGAGCATTACTGAACAGGCACAAACCGACTTCAAACAATATGCATTGAACTATACGATTAATGCTCAAACAGCTATCTCTCTACAAGCTACCGCTTCTATTGATTTGAAAGCATTGATGATCAATGAGAACTAAGGCCTTGCCATGATTCAAAGCGATAAGGATTTAGAAAAGCAGTATTCTGCTTTTGACCGTGACCTTTCCACTTTAGAAGATGTTGGGACGTCCAATGAAGATATGGACTTTTCACATACGAAAATGGATTATAATTTACCTGAGAATCATGAGGAAGAACAAGTAGAGCAGCAAAAACTGCCAAAACCATCTATAGAGTTGCCAGAAGAGCAAGGGAAAAATTCGCCCGTTGTGGAAGAACTTCCTACAATTAATGAAGAGCCGCCACGTCCTGTCCACCCACCACTAACTGGTGACGATATGAAGAAACTGGCCGATCAATTAGAAAAAGCCATCAATGGGGCCATCCCTTTACTTAACCAAACACAGCGCATGATAGCCGACCACGACGACATACGACTGCCCAAGGGACTGCGTACCACCTCTACCCTACTCAGTGACCTCGCAGATGTGTTTATCGCCACTAAAGCACTTATCGACCTTTATCTTGAATTGGGTGTAGAACCTCTTTACCAAACTGTAGACGATACTCACCTGAAAACAGTTACCACTAATGCCACAAGAACTTTCCTGGCTCATGTACCTACTATGCAGGAAGGCCTCGATGATGTGGAGAAAGCGATGAAGGAGGGCTACGACCGTCCCAGTGCCAACCTTAGAATCCGCATTGTGAAGGGGCAAGCAAAAATTTGCCAAACGCTTGTAATCCATCAGGCTCAGGCATTGGCGCAGACCATTGAAGCCTTCCCTCTTGAAAACGGAGCATTGCGGGTGCTCTGTCTCTTGCAAGAGAAAGATGATATAGTAATGATGAACAGCATGGACAAGACAATGGAAATAGCTGAGCACATACAAGTACCCGTTGTCGATGCTCCTGCCATGCTTGAAGCGGTACGCAATAACGACCAGAAAGCCGTTGATGCCATTATCCACAAAAAACTCCAAACTTCTAACTCATAATTTATCATTCTATATGGGCTTTGTTACTACAGGTGCCACAATGACTTGCTCTTTCGGGCTGACTCCTTGTCCGCTAGTTGTATTGCCAACTCGCACTGTAATGCTAAGCGGCCGGCCGAAGGCCAACATCATGGATTTTGCACCCATCACGAACATTGCATCGTTTGGAATGTGTTCAGCTCCAACAAACCCTACCGTAATTGCGGCAACAGCAGCTGCAATGGGCGTCTTTACGCCTATGCCCTGTATCCCTGCTATTGTCTCCCCATGGATACCTGGTTACCCACAGGTACTCGTGCAAGGCATGCCAGCTTTGACAAGCGATAGTCGTAACATGTGTATGTGGCTAGGAGTGATTTCTTTCAATTTTGATGGGCAGGTTCCATTGCCATCTATACCATTTCTTCCTCCCATTGGCAAACCCAATTTCCCTGCTCCCATTCGTCTGCCTCTGACGAGCGCCGACTTCGCTGCAGCAGGCGGAGGTGGTGGAGGTGGTGGAGACACCTCTAGTAGTCAAGATGAATTCAGCAACCATCAAGACAGTAGTGAAAATAGTGGAGGCACCAGCAATCAAGGTGGAGGCAGCAGTGCCCAAGGCAGTAATGGTAATGGCGAAGGTGCAAGCAAACAAAGTGATGGAAATAGCCCCCAAGGCATCAATGGCGGTGGAAATGGAAATGGCAAAAATGGAAGTCTGGAGCAACAATACAAAAACGATGTAAAGAAGGCAGAGGGCTCCGGCATGCAACAGGAGATGATGAGCAAGTCCTATGAGAAAGCTGCCAAAGAATATGCACAAGCTGGCGATATTGCAAAGGCAACTCAGGCACAAAAGATGGCTGAGACTGCTTTGGCAAATGCTACCGACAAAAAGAACGAAGGCGTAGGTGACGTCAATCAACTCTATCGCGAGACAATGCCACCCTCAAAGAAGCAGATGGATGAACTCACTCTGGCTCAACAGCAGGAATACCGTCACCAGCGTGAAAACATCACTAAGCAGAAAGAACAGACCTGCCGAAAGGCCGAGGCTACATATGAGAAGGGGACAAAGGACCAAATGGCTGCCATCACGCGCGATCTAGAAATGCACTATGCCTCAAAACAGGAGCAAAACGCATTGAAAAAACTAAGTGCCGACACATTCAAAGCAACAATTTCAAAATAGTAATACTCATTTCTGACCGCCTTCCAGATTATTGACAGATTGTTGATCTAACATAATCCACCATTCTAATATTGTTTAGTTATGCCACCAGGAGTAGGACCAGGAGCAAAATCACATAAGGATTCCAAAAAAGAGAAGAAAAAGAGAATCAAGAGAAGAGGAGACTTCTCTGCAAAGATTATGTTTTCTTCGATTTCGATGTCTACCTTTAGCGATTGGATGGGGGAGAAGTTTGTTGACACTAGAGGAGCCAACGTATCCACAATGCCTGTCACAAATCTCGCATGGTCACAACCTGAAGGTTCTGGCTACACTGCTGACGGTGACGAAACGATTTTCGTTGACTGCAGCAGCAATAAGGCAGAATTCTTCAATGACTCGAGTATCGGTAACGAGAGAATACAAGTGTATCTTGGATTTGCTATTTCCAAACTCAAGGCAATCCTCAAACACAAGACTAAAGATGGTCTATATGGTGTAGTACACTGTATCATCATTGGCTACCATCCGTGTGAAAAATTAATGTTTGCTCTTTCGGAATTATTGGGGAACTCTACTGCTTATTCATACGTGTACTCCTCTTTTATCGGCTATATTATCGGTCAGGACGAATATCGCTTATCATTTAGAGGGGTGCAAAGCGACGGATGGAAACTTATTGTTGACTATGTCGGTGTCTTTGATCCATATAAGTCCGAAGTTGAAGACAAAAAAGGCATGAGCCAGAGAGTTGAGGAGATGGGAAATCTTATAAATGATATCCCAAAGAAAATCGATTATAGTATACCTACTCAATTTGGCCCTAAATTACAAGAGGAAAAGTATAATAATGCACTAGACGAGTGGAAAAACAAGGATTCTAAAAACAGAGATGTAAGAGATGGCAAACCTTATGTACAATACGAAGGAGAATGGATGCCTGAGTCACAACTTAAGGGAAGGTACAATAGTATTGTCAATCCAAATTTAGATGAGATGAAAAAGACGCTGGCTGACATGGAAGCAAGTCTGGCAGCAAACAAACAAAGAAGAGAGAAAAGATCAAAAGAAATAAGCGCCATTCTACGAGACCCATACAATGGCGAAGGAGACATCAGACAAGAAATGCTAAAAGAAGATTATCAGTATCTTGTTAACAATTCTCCTGATTATCGTTATTCAGATGCTGATAAATATGATACAGAAGGTTATAGAAGTCTTAACCGACGCGGGTTATTGCTACCTGAATATTTCTTTGAAGGAAAGCAATATTACAACAACTACCCATTAGCCAATGAACTGAGCCAGATGCATTGGGCGACAGAATCCGAAGAGAATGATGTCCAAAAACAAAGAGATGCTGTAGCAGCGAAAGAAGAAGCCATCAAGAACTCAAAAGTTGCAGCTGTTCAGATATTAATCGCTGTAGCAAGTATTCCTTTCCCATGGTTGGCCCTGGTAGATATAGCAATAACCATGTATCAATGGAAATCGTCCGACTCTTTAGGAACAAAGGCATTAAATGGTGCCGGGATTGCCTTTGACATTGCAGGACTAATTCCCTATTTCGGAACAGTGTTCAAAACTATCAGGATTGCTTCAACAGCTGGAGAAATAGGACATGCAGCTACAACGACACTATCAAATGCTGATACCGCATTTAATATTATAACTAAAAATAAGAGGGAAGGCCTTGACGCAATTATAAATAACCTTGATGACGCTTTTAATGCCATTCAGAAACCACATGTGCCTAAGACACCCGCAAAAGGCGAAGTCCTTGATGCGACGATAAACAATCTTGACAATTCCTTCAATGCAATCAAGAAGCCACCTACAAAAAATGAGGTTCTTAATGCGACAATTGACAACCTTGATGGCGCTTTCCATGATATCACCAAACCAAGGCATGCAAGCAAAGGAGCTACTCCAGGGCAGATAAGTGAAGGAGACAAAGCAGTTGATGCTACTATTGATAACCTTGACGATGCATTCACTGCTATTCAAAAACCGACAAGAAACAATGTTCTTAATACAACAATAGATAATCTTGATGGAGCTTTTCATGATATCACCAAACCTAGGCATACAACCAAAGGAGCAACTCCTAGTCAGATTGCTGAAGGAGACAAAGCTATTGACGCGACCATAGATAACCTTGACGAGGCTTTTGATACTATTCAGAAGCCCAAACAAATTGAGGGTTTTCAACAACCACCCACAAAGGACGAGGTCATTGATGCGACAACAGATAATCTCAATAATGCCTTCGATAGTGCCAAAGGGGATCCAAATGCCAGTTTTACAGGTGAACCTGTTCCTGATTTAAATACAGAATTAAATATAGTAATTAATTCTTCAGAAGGAAGTGAATCTACCCTAACGGCCATTCGACTTGCTACTGGAGAAGATAGTATAGGTACTGCCTTTGAAAAGATTATCAATCCTCATTACATTAATGCTATACAGAATCTATCGTCTTTTTCTGATATTTGTGGTTTGCTAGGTGATATATGGGTTAGAGGTGTCGGTATAGGATATAATGGCATCATGTGGTTGAAAGGTGAAGGTGGAGAAGCTGCTACAGACGAACAGCTTTTAGAGCAAAAGAAAAAAGCGGAACTTTTTGAAGAGTATACAAGAGCTCAGAATGAAGAATTTCAGGCCCAACAAGCATTTCAGAATGCTAATAGTCCAGAAGAGAAGGAAGCAGCAAAGAAAGAGCTAGATAGAACTAAGGAACAATCGCAAAAAATGCGAAAAGAATTAGGAATCGCTGAGCCAAACTTCGACATGCCTGCTCCTGGCCCCATACCAGAAAAGCCACAGTTAGATGCCAAAGCCGAATTGAAACAGGCAGAAGAAGATTATGAGAAAGCTAAGAAGGCATATGGTGATGCCTATAAAAATGGTGGAAGCCTCGAAGAAAAAGATGCAGCATGGGAAGCTATGGTAAATGCTGACCAGCGCAAGAAAGCTGCTCAAAATGCAATAGACGCAGGTCAAACTAGTAGTATCTTTAACGCTTATGATTCAGCTTCTGAGGCGGATGAAGCATATAAAAAATGGGAGGAAGCAGAGGATAATGCTTGGACCATCAATCACCCATACACTATTGTACAAGACGATATAGCACCCGATGATTCTCCTCTTGGCATTATGATAGCCTCAGAAAACGAGAGAATTACAAACAACCAAAACAATGCGCAACAATTACACGACCAATTATATGGACCACCGCCAAAACCTGAACATGACATTGCAGAAGAAGAGGCATATAATGCAGCTATAGAAGCGAATTATGATGAGTATCTAAGATTCCAAGCTGAAGTTGAAGCTGAGGCATCACAGCAAGAATTAGGATACCAAGTAAGCCAAAGAGACAAGCATAACTACGATACTGGCAATGACAAAAAAAAGAATAAAAAGAAAAAGAAATGACAACCTTCAGCTATCGTCCCTTTAACTCCAAAATAGAATTCTGCTCTATCGTGATGATACACGGCAAGCTACACTATGAGGGTGAGCCTAAGAAAAAAGATCCTTTAGACGAAGGATTGTCACTTGTGGCCAGTACCTGCAATGACGGCTGGGGCTATGTGAAAAACCTCGATGTCATGACTGATGAGGAATGGCCCATGCCCAATCGTTTGACTCTCCGTTACATAACAAAAAATGACGGCCGATGCTATGCTATTGACACCCCTCTTGACGATGCTCTCGCTACAGAATTATGGCAGAAGCAGCAACAAGAGCACCCGAATGATCCATTCAAAGACTACGTAGTGGGAACTGCTCCTTTTGGAGTTATTGCCATATGGTTGAGGGGGCGCACCTGTTCTGTACTCCTCCATCAGTTTCGTGCAGTAGAGGTTGAACTAAACGAATTGGAACAGATTTACTATGGAGGTTTTCGTAAAACAGGAGAATCAGAAATTATCAGCAAAAAAGAACTAGAGGACAATATGCGTCAGTTCTCCTACCGCTATGTAGCTTTGGAGGAACATTGGGACTGGGATAGTATGTCATGGGTAGAATATGAAGATGATGATCCTTTTTATGACGATTTAGACATTGACAGCGTGGAGGATCAACGAGCAGATGGTTCTTTTAATCATATTCGTGGTGATGAAAATCAACTGAAGTACCATACTGCCGGTAAACCCTTTCGCATTACCATACGCTGGCATGCTGGCCCAACGGAGTATATGGCCCATTTTTGGCTGACAGATTTTCTCTTTACACGTTTTTTTAATGAGTTTTTTGAAAAACAGCCAGACACTAAGCCAGACTTTATTCTGCGCCTTGATCCTCAAAAGCAAGTATATCAGCTGGCTCTCAAAGGTGATAAAAACAAGTCTGATTTTGTATTCCCTATGGGAACCTATCAACTTATTGTCTTCAAAGATGGTGAGGAGCACTACACTAGCCCTAACTATTTTTTAGAGGATGGTCAATGGAGTTGGCTATGGAGGAAAAAGGAGAAGGCACCTGAGACTGCGCAGGGTAATGATGGCTAGGAATAAGCATTGTCAGAAAAACTGACAAAAAAAGAGACTTGTGTAGCGAGATGTTCTAGAATCAATAGGAGAGAATGATTGATTTGGAAGGACGGAAAGGGCAATTGAGGTGGTTTTGCATCGCAAAAGTAGCGTTGAGGTCGCTAGATGGCCATTTTGCAGTCGCTCGTTGCGGACGGAGAGGTCGCTCGTTGCGGACGGATGGGACGAACATCGCGGACGGATGTAACGTCCGTCCGAAACTAACGACCTCAAAATGGGCTTCTAGCAAGGCTGTTTTATCGGATAGTTCGCGATTATGCCTCAGAAAATACGGATCGAGAGTACCTTTTTGGCGCTAAAACATGGCCATTTTGGGGCTCTTTTGAGGGAGTTCGGATGACAACAAGAGCACAAACTGCTTATTCTCAGCGATATACAAAACGCTCAAAACTAAAATATTTGCAGGCAACTGGCCAGAAAATCGAAAGAAGGGCCTTCTAGCGAAGGCATTTGTAAAGAATAATCGGAAGAAATGACTAGAACGGTCCTTCTGAAGGAAGGCAGAAGACTATGACGAACCTGAACATATATGAATCGCCGATACGCATCGACCTGGTATTCGGACAGAATGCAAGGAAGGAGTCGTTCGTGGTGGTGAAGAACCATCAGCGGACGCTGCTCGAGGGTACTCCTGGAGAATGCGTGACGAAGATACGACGGATCGTGCACGAGCTGGCACTGACACTGAAGAACCCACACATCGTGTTCTACCTGCAGACGACGGGTGACGAATATCCGTACTGCGACTACGACATTGCAGAGATGAAGAGCCGGTTGATGATGATAAGCGTGGCCAACAAATGCAGGATTGAGGTGCGCACGAAAGTGAACACCCGCTTCTGAAGAGTGAACAATCATTGAACAGAGAACAATCATAAAAAACAATTAACAATAACAACTATGACAGATCAGGAATTTTATCAGGAAGAGTTTATCGTCATGCTCACCATCGACGGCACATCGTACGACGAGATCGAGGTGAAGGTGACGGATCCCAACAAGACAATACGTGATCAGATCAACAGTATTGTCCAAGTGTTTGAACTGCCTAAGATGGACAACGGTGGCAACCCCATCCAGTATCTGCTCGGCAAACTGATGGAGGACGACGAGGAGCCGGTGATCCTGGAGTTCGAGGACGAGAGCGGACGCGAGATGGCTCTCGTCGACTATGAGATCCAGCCGCTCGACCATCTGCACCTTATCTCTGTGCCCATAGCTGGCTGAGTGAAAAGTGTAGAGAGTAGAGTGTAGAGTTTGCTACCGCATTCATATTTGC
>JAEEGK010011898.1_pt1 | contig 19822 bp, 23 predicted proteins | sample 8958771 | NCBI WGS metagenome assembly JAEEGK01 (sample SAMN16246547, study PRJNA631951) | gut metagenome | biome: gut microbiome; feature: rumen; material: SC-attached | host: Bos | place: Iran: Karaj | collected 2018-10
AGAGATTTCCTGAAGGCAGTCAAGGAGAGCTATAATGAGAATTAACTATAACGTATCGGCTATGATCGCCAATAACTCCCTTAAGAACAACGACGATCTTCTCTCTGCTTCGCTTCAGAGATTATCCTCAGGATTTAAGATCAACGGTGCCAAGGACAACCCTGCGGGACTTGCCATGGCAAAAAGAATGAATGCACAGATAGTCGGCACCAAAACTGCCGATGAAAATACCATGGACGGAATTTCCGTAATAGAGACTGCTGACGGAGCTCTTTCGGAAGTTGCGGCTATGCTCCAGAGAATGAACGAGCTTGCTGTTCAGGCATCAAACGGAACCATGAACGATGACGACAGGGAGATCATTCAGAAAGAGATCACTCAGCTTAAGGACGAAATAAACAGAGTATCAGAGAGTACCGAATTTAACTCCCAGCCTCTTTTGGACGGATTTTACGATCTTAAGGGTTACACCAATAACACCGATGTTAAGGTGCTTACCTATTCCAAGGAGATCCCTGCTGCCACATATGATTTTAGTTCTATTGACTGGACTGTTGATACCGATGGAAATAAAACCGTTGAAGTAACGGACAGCACCGGATCAACAACTAAATATAACGGATCCATGCTCGATAATGTTATCACTATAACAGGTGATCATGGATTCGAAATGAAACTTACCGTTCCCGAAAATCAGGCTAATGCTACCGGAAGTGTAACTAATCTCAGTGTTGAGTGCACCGGAATCGGAGCAATGAGACTTCAGGTGGGCTCAAACGAAGGTCAGGTACTTGAGATGCAGATCCCTGCAGTAAACTTAAGCAACATGGGACTCAGCGGACTTGATCTTTCAACCGAGAAGACTGCAAAGGAAGGTATTGATAGGATCAAGAATGCCATGACCTTTGTGAATACCGTAAGAGGTCAGCTCGGTGCATATCAGAACAGACTTGAGAATACCGATGCCAGACTCGATATCACGGAAGAGAACATGACCAGCGCCTACTCCAGAATAATGGATGTGGATATGGCTGAGGAAATGACCAAATATTCAACCTATACCGTAATGACTCAGGCAGGAACCAGTGTACTTGCCCAGGCCAACGACAGACCTTCAACCGTATTACAGCTTCTTCAGTAAGGAGGATAATTAATGCAGGATACTCTTAAGCAGGAATTTACCAGACGTATCAGTATGGCCAATTCAACCGAACTTATCGTGATCCTCTATGATATGGTCCTTGCTTATTCCGATGATGCGGAGGAAGCGCTTAAAAACGATAAGGATCATGATTTTTATGCATCCGTCTCCAGAATGAGAAATTGTGTGAACGAGCTTATGTGTTCTCTCCACATGGAATATGAACCTGCAGCTGCACTTCTATCACTTTACAGATATTGCATGAGAAAGCTTGCGGCAGCAGGCGTAAGAAGAAGCATCGAGCCCATAGATGAGATCAGAAAGATCATCAAGCCTTTGAGAGAATCATATTCCGGACTGGTGGAGCTCAACACCTCCGGCCCTGTCATGGGTAATTCGGAATCGGTTATTGCAGGTCTTACCTACGGAAAAAATGATATCAACGAAAATCTCGTTAACAATATAAACCGCGGAATGCTGGTGTAAAACATATTGCAAATATGAGAAGAACCCTTTGATTAAAGGGTTCTTTTTTTATATTATTAAAGCAATAGTTTCCAAGGTAAAGAACCGGGATGAGACTATTAATAGATGCACTTGGTTGTAGGATCTCGGGAGATTTTAAATGCAGGAAAAAAGAATTGCACCACTGATCGTCAAAAAAATATTTGAGGAGGCAGAGTTTACCGTAAGCACGCTTGCTCTTATGAGCTCAAAAAACACCGTTGCAGCGGTATATACGGGACTTGTTTCTTTTTTCGTTTTCGACAGTAATATGGACAATGATCTTATCCAAAGGTTGAAAATGGAATACCAAAGCAGACTTTTAAGAGATCATTCAGGTAGCGAGTTTGAAAATAACTCCCATACGATCGATGATGCATATGCCCGTTTCAGTTTAAACGGAGTAAGAAATGCATATACAAGCACGGAATGGAATGAAAAGAATGCAGCCTATTATGTCGATACCGTGATCGAAATGATCGGGGCCCAATCAAATGACTATAACAAAGAGCTTGTCATGGAAACCGTATCCAGACTTTATAGGGCAGTAACAAAGGATTATTCGGAGGAAAAAGTTCCTCTCGACAAGCCCTCAAATTTTGGGGGAGTATTTCAATTTGTGTACTTTTGCCTGTTATATTATGCGGCATGGAAAGGCGCAGGTTTTATCGCTCCCGGACTGCATAGAATTATTGGTTCAACAGATTCGGTTTTTTCCGTGGTATGTATGATATTTCTCTATGCAGTTTTGCCCATTGCCATGGCCATTTTTATCCATATGACTTATAGGCTGATAATCCGTAACAGCATGACCGGTTTCGGCAGCGGGATCATGATGTTTCTTGTTGTTTACACTCATGCGGTGGGCAGTCTTATTGAGGAATATAATGTGTATGAAGATTTTAGTCCGAATGTCGGAGCAAAACTTTTGTTTTACTCTGTTTTGATCGTATTTTTGGTTTTTTTCTTTTATCCGAGATTCGACAGATATAAGGACTAGTCTCGAAGAGGCAGTTTGTATAGCCTGATACATCCACAACGCATTTGGAGGATTTAATGTTCGTAAATTCTGTACCGTCCACGATCATCCACAATGTATTTGAGGAGGCGGATCGTACCGTAAATACTTTTGCTTCTTTCAGCTCTGTAAATGATGTGGCTGCCGTATATACAGCACTTGTCTCATATTTCCTGGCAGGGCAAAAAATGGAAGATGATCTTGCCCATAGCCTTATTTCGGAATATCAAAATAAAATTCGTGGAAAAGTCTCCGAAACGGAGTTTTCGTACTCCTTCGGTATGATCAGTGAAGCATATACCAGGTTTTGTGAAAAGGGATTAGCACATTCGTATATAACCGCAGAAAACATGGAAAAATCTTTTGCCGATTACGCGGATATTGTTATAGAAATGATCGGAGCAAGGTCAAATGATGTTAACAAAAACCATGTCATAGCAATCATATACAGACTTTTCAAGATAGCAACAGAAGATTATTCAACGGAAGAATCACCCGCCAAACCGACTTCTTCCGTAGCAATGGCACAATTGGCAGTATTTTGTGTATTGTATATTCTGGCCGGCATCGTAAAGGGAGGATACAGCTCGTTTGTAGGAAAAATATTAAGTGAGACAAATTCGGGAGCACTTGAATCATTTCTGTTTGTATTTTATTTTATCGGACTTCCCGTGGTTATAGCATTTTGTGTTGCTAAAACACACATTTATATATTCCGTGACTACATGATAAAATATCGCACCGGAATTATGATGTTTCTGATTATCTGTGTGCATTTTGGATTAGTTGCCCTCAGTTTGCATGAGCGCTACTATTCTCAGAGCGGAGGATATATTTTTTGTGAACTGTGGTCTTTCGGAAATATGATTGCAGGTTTCGTATATTTCTATCAATCTCGATGGGACAGAAGTTAGTATATGTTTGATGCGAATATATTTGACGATAATGTATTATTTCATGGGAGTCCCTATAAGCTTGATAAGATCGTTCCCAATCAGGCGCATGATTCCGGGTTCAGTGAGGGTTGTCAGCTGGCGGTATATGCTACAAGTAGCCTTGATATGGCAATCTGTTTTGCACTGGGATGTACCTCGGAAAGCGAAAATGCTCAGCGCATCATGATGCCGGAATACGGAAATAAAATGCATTTTATCGATTGCCATCCCAATTACGGAGGTAAGGGATATGTGTATGTCTTAGACAAAAGCAGATTTGTCCATGCCTACGGAACACAATGGGTTTGTTATGAACCGGTGATCCCTCAAAAAGTAATAACAATAAACGTGGATGACTATCTGGATTCACACTGCGTGATAACATGCAGTAATTGAATCGGAGCATATTCGTAACTGTAATAATGCATATTGCACATATAAAAAGAACCCTTTGAATAAAGGGTTCTTTTATGTTTGTGACACTGATGTCGCAAATGCGTTGTGATGTTTTAACGAATTTTGAAAAAATGACAAAAAACTATTGAACTTCGAAAAATGCGAATATATAATCGCATTTACAAAACATCCTTCGAAAGACTGTCTGTCTTCGGATGTGAACGAAGAGCGGAATATATCGCATTCGTGTAAGGGAAGATCTTCCCGGCAATTCACAATTAGTTATGTCCGGACGATCCGGATTAATTTCAAACGGAGAAAGATAATGCTGATTATGACTGTGTTTTTAGCGGTCGCCGGCATTTTCGATCATCTCTTTCATAAGATACCAAATGCTTTGATATTGGTCATGTTAGTCTCGTCCGTCACTTATGTCTGCGTATCATCGGGGCCGTTACTTCTTCTGTATGCAGTATTCAGAATGGCTGTTACGGGAGTGATATTCTATCTGTTATTTGTGGTAGGTGTCATGGGTGCAGGGGATGTAAAACTCCTTGCCGTGTGCAGCGGATTCATGACCGGATGGAGAACCTTGATGTTTATATTTATTGCTATGCTGATCGCCTCTTTATATGGCGTGACGCAGCTTTGTATCAGGAAAGAGTTTGGTAAGAGAATGCGGAGACTGGAATTGTATATAAGAAACGTATTGAAGACAGGAAAAGTTCAAAGGTATCACTGCAGCAGAGAGGCTGCAGTAAGAAATGGTGTAGCACTTGCCGGACCAATGTTTCTGAGTGCACTTATCGGAATCGGAGGATTGTACTGAAATGAAGTCGGACAGTGTTTTGATCCTTTATGACGAAGATGAAGAATACGCGGAATTAATGGGCGAATACCTGCTGAGTCAAAAAGGTCTTCCCTGGAAGATCGCCGTGTGTACTTCCGAAAACGATCTTATGAAGATATGTACAGGGAGAAATCCGGTACTCGTAACCAGCAGTTCCGCATACAGGGAGAGTCTGAAACAGGTAGGGGCTTTGAAGATCATAGTTCTGGATGACGGTGGTGGAATAAAGACTGAACCGCGCATAGAAAAATATCAGCCGGCGGAGGAGACACTTCGCAAGATACTTGAAATATATATGCAGGATGCTGATGAAGATTTTGCAGTGCGGTTCGAACCTGCAGGGGAAAAGGCAAAGCTGATCGGAGTGTTTTCACCTGTCAGAAGATGTTATCAGACCACTTTTTCCGTATTGATGGGCAGACTCCTTTTAGGACGGGGCAGAGTACTTTATCTGAGTTTCGAATTTTGTGAAGGCTGTGAAGAATTTATTCCTCCTGAAAAATGCAGGAATCTGTCTGACCTGATGTATTTCATAAAAAGTCCGCCGTCTGTATTTTCGGTACGCTTTAAGTCGATGGTAAGAACCATTGCCGGACTGGACTATATTCCCTGTGCAATACCCGGGACAGATCTGACGGAAATACCCGAAGAGGAATGGAAGTCTTTTTTGATGAGGATATGTTCTCTGGAAGGATACTCCTATGTCATCTTAGATCTTTCGGAATGCATCAGGGGAATTTTCGGAATACTCAGAATGTGTGACACGGTATATACACTTACGCGAAATGACAGGGTTGCAAAAAACAAGATTGAAAGCTATGAGAATGTTTTAAAAATGTATGACTACACAGATGTCAGGGATAAAAGCATCAAGTGCAGTATGCCCGCGGTAAGCCGTGTTCCTTCTTTTGGCGGTGAGGATCTTACGGGTGAGCTCGTTGATTTCATCAGAAAACAAATGGAGGTGCTTTGATGGATCTTACATCCGAGAAGGAAGAACTGAAGGAATGGGTCAGAGAGAGACTCGGATTCGGCAGGGAATATACGGATGACGAGGTATCGGAGTTTATTGATGACTGCATTATGGAGTCAGACAAGTTAAGAGCACTTCCCATAGGAGAGAAAAGACGGCTCGGGAAAGAAGTATTTGATTCCCTCAGGCGTTTGGATATATTACAGAGTTTTATCGAAAACAAAGATGTGACGGAGATCATGATCAACGGTCATTCAAATGTCTTTGTGGAAAAAGCCGGAGCACTGGGCAAATTGGATAACGGGTTTGATTCGGAGGAAAAACTGATGGATGTTATCCAGCAGATCGTAGCCGGATGTAACAGGACGGTAAACGAAGCATCCCCGATAGTGGATGCAAGACTGGAGGACGGCTCCAGAGTAAATATAGTCCTTCCGCCCATTGCGTTGTCCGGCCCTACAGTTACGATAAGACGTTTTCCGGAAAAACCCGTGACTATGGAGGGGCTTTTAAGTTACGGATCGATCACTGGGGAAGCCGCAGATTTCTTAAAGCTTCTGGTCATAGCCGGGTACAACATTTTTATCAGTGGCGGAACGGGAAGCGGAAAGACCACTTTCCTGAATGTGCTTTCCGGCTTTATCCCGCAGGATGAACGCGTTATCACCATCGAAGACAGTGCGGAACTTCAGCTTCAGGGGATAGAAAATCTTGTGAGGCTTGAAACCAGAAACGCCGGTCCGGGAGTGGATGAAATAAGCATAAGGGATCTGATCCGTTCTTCTCTGAGAATGCGCCCGGACAGAATAGTGGTCGGAGAGGTAAGAGGAGGAGAAGCTTTGGATATGCTTCAGTGCCTCAATACAGGACATGACGGTTCCATGTCTACCGGGCATGCCAACTCGTCGAAGGATATGCTATCGAGACTGGAAAACATGGTCCTTATGGCGGCTGAACTGCCCCTGGCAGCAATAAGGCAGCAGATCGCATCGGGGCTGGACATTATTGTTCATCTCGGAAGATTAAGAGATAAGACCAGAAAGGTCTTGGATATATCGGAGGTATGCGGGTATGAAAACGGAGAAATTGTTATCCGCGGGCTCTTCAGCTTCCGAGAGGAAGGCTTTGAAAACGGGAGGGTCATCGGTTCACTCAAAAAGACTGGGGAACTTTCACAAAGAGAGAAGCTCGAGCGCGCGGGATTATCACTTTGTTAAATGGGATTCCGGAAGAAGGATCCGGGTTATAGCTGGTGCAATCTTTAGGGTGATCATTTTGTCCTTCTTTTTCTACAGAAGTTTTATTGCCATGGTCCCGTTATCACTTGTGGGATATCTGTATTACAGGCAGCAAAAAAAAGAGCTGACATCAAGGGATGTCAAAAAACTGGAATCACAATTCATGGAAGCAATACGCGGAGTGGATACGGCGATAAAAGCCGGATATTCAGTCGAGAATGCATTTGTACAAAGCGGAAAAGATATGGAGAGGCAATTCGGTAAAGAATCGTTTATCTGCGAAGAATTGGAAGTGATAAGAAGGGGGCTGGTCATAAATATAACCCTTGAGGAAATGCTGGACGATCTTGCGGGTAGGAGCGGAAGTGAGGCAATCGAAGATTTCGCTAAAGTATTTATGATCGCAAAAAGATTCGGAGGTAATCTGAGCGAGGTTATATCGGCTGCGGTAGAGACCATATCCATGCGGATAGAAACGAGGGATGAAACGGCCGCTGCGATATCAGGTAAGAAAGCCGAACAGAACATAATGAAGATTATGCCTTTCGGAATACTTGCTTATGTCGGTATCAGCAGTCCGGGATATTTTGATTCTTTATACGGAAATCTGACGGGCGCTGCGATTATGACAGGCTTACTTGCGGTATATCTGTCTGCTTGTTTTCTGGGAAATAAGATCCTGACAGGATTGGAGGAAGCGGGATGATGTTTTCCAAAGTATCGGAATTAATATACGAAAAAAGCCGGCGAATCCCGGGGATAAATCCTGATGACGGAATCCTGAGATCCATTGTATATCTTCAGCCATCTTGTGATGCAGCGGAGGAATACAAAAGATTTGAGACGAGAAGGATAGGCATGTGTTTACTCATACTTACGGTGGGTCTCATCCTTTCATTGTTTTTAAAGTTATCGGCTTTCAGTGAAAGCGATGTGGGTGACGGAATATTCGAAAGAGATGAGTGGAACGGCGTAAGGAGGCAGGTCTCATTGATCGGTCATACCGGTTCGGAGACAGTTGAAGTTGATATGAATATCCATACAAGGACCTTATCCGAAGAGGAGACGGATAATTATATCGCAGAGTTTACAAAGAATGCGGACAGATTGATAGGCGGTAACAATCCGGATCTTATGCATGTCAGTTCGGATCTGGTCCTTAAAGAAAAATACGATGGATATCCCTTTAAGTTCATATGGAGATCCTCAGATCCATACAGGATAGCTTCATACAGCGGAAAGGTGGATCTGTCGGAAGGAGAAGGAGATGTGATCCTGACGGCATATTACTCATACGGGGAATATGAAGGATCTGTTCAGATTCCGGTCCATACTGAGATTCCGGAAAAGGATCCTTCCGTAAGGTATGCGGAAGAACTGCAAAGTTATCTGCTTGAAAGTGAGGCATCGGACAGAGGCCTTAAGGAGTGGACACTGCCTGATGAATTTTCGGGTGAGAAGATTTCGTGGGAATACAAAGTCGAAGATAACAGCATGCTGCTTGCCGGGGTTTTCGTGGTGGTTTCGATAGTTGTCTTTTTTGCTTCGGGAAAAGATCTGGCATCAAAAGCCGAAAAGAAGAAAGAGAACATGAGAAGGAGTTACCCGAATGTATTAAGGCAGCTTGCTTTATATGTGAGTGCCGGCATGACGGTAAAGGGTGCGTTTATCAAGATAGCGGAAGATTCAGGGAGTATGAATACGGATGAGTTTATCTATGAAGAAATGAGATTTGCCTGCCGGGAGATGAGTCAGGGGTTGGGTGAAGCCAATGTCTATGAGAGGTTTGGAAACAGAACGGGACTCAGTGAATATATAAAACTTGCGAGTCTTTTATCCCAAAATCTTAAAAGAGGAAATACAGGATTTGTAATGAGACTTCGAAGTGAAGCGGATAATGCCATGCACGAGCGTGTTCTTGAAGCGAGAAAGGCGGGAGAAGTGGCTCAGACCAAGTTACTTGCGCCAATGATGATGATGCTTGCCGTAGTGATGGTAATGATAATGATTCCTGCCATGACAGGAATGAATTTTTAAACAGGAGGAACGGGAATGATGAGATTAAAGAATTTCAGGGATTTTCTTCGGGAAGAAGACGGAATGGGAACGGTGGAGATCATATTGATCATCGTTGTATTGGTGGGACTGGTAATCATTTTCAAAGGCAGGATCACTGAGATCGTTGAAAGGCTTTTTGACAAGATAACCACTCAGACGGATTCCATATGATGAGCCGGAGAGGTTCGAACGGATATCTGACAGTGTACATGACTCTCGTAATGTCCGTAATCCTGAGTTTGTGCCTGACCATGATCGAAGGTGCCAGAAGAAGTGCTATGAGAATGGAAGCCGAATTGATAACGGATACTGCGATGAGAAGTGTTTTGGCCGAATATAACCGTGAACTGATGAGGCAATATAACATTTTTGCGATTGACTCTTCTTACGGAAGCACAATATCCGGCGTGAGCAGAACATCTGACAGGTTTAAGGAATATATGGAGAAAAACTATACCTTTGAGGCTGCATTTCCTCTTATGTCCTACAGGGATTTTATAGGAGCCTATCCTGAGGAGGCTTCGGTAACCGGGGCAGCATATCTTACGGATGATTCCGGAAGAGTATTCAGGGATTGTGCCATAGAGGCAATAAGTGATGATCTGGGAATAGAGGCGGCCAGGCAGGTTATAGGATGGGCAACATCCGAAGAGCTCACATCGGCGGATTCCATGGATGTATATGGTGAAATGAATGATGAGGCGGGTGAAGTGTCCGGTGCGGCAAGTGCGGAAAGAACAAGGCGCGAACAGGAAAGGGCTTCTCAGGAAGCGGATTACGAAAAGGCCTGTCTTGAAAGTGAAGAGGCAGGTGTTGAGCTTCCCGCCAAACCCGATCTGACAGAGTTGCCGGAGGAGTACAGTTCTCCCGTGTCAAGCGTTTCGGATAGTGTTTCTACCGGAATTTTGGGACTGCTTTTAGATGATCCCGAAAATCTTTCGAGAAGACAGCTGGATCAAAACGCGATCATTTCCGGAAGAATGAGGGACGGAAATGTAAATTTCGGAACCATTGCATGGGCTGACAGCGACGGACAGTTTGCTGAAGATATTTTGAACAAAGCATTGTTCGATGAGTATTTGATGAAATATATGGGAAGTTACGGCGACTGCGATCCTGACGATGCAATGTGGTATCAGATAGAGTACCTGATAGCAGGGCAAAGTACCGATGTCGAAAACCTTAATTCGGTAGCACTCAGATTACTGGCTATAAGAGCCGGAATGGATATGATCTATCTGGAATCGGATTCTGCAAAAAAGGCTGAGGCTTCCGCCATTGCTGCGGCCATATGTACCGCCTGCATGATAGAGTGGATGACTCCGGTCCTGACACACGCGATTCTTTTGGCCTGGGCTCTCATAGAAGCCAGATACGATACGGCAACACTTCTGGCGGGAGGAAAGATCCCTTTCATGAAGGATTCTTCTTCATGGCATTCGGATCTGGACAGCGCTCTTTCGGGTGGGAATCCCGGTGCGGATAAGGATTCCGATTCGGGTCTGTCGTATAAGGATTATCTGAGAATTTTTCTTTTGATGACAAATACGGAAGAGCTCACCCTTCGGGCGATGGATATTATCGAGTCTGATATCAGGCTCAGTCCCGGAAACGGTAATTTCAGGATGGATGCCTGCATTGAAATGATTGAGTGCAGCGCAGCCATAAAGAGCAGTTTCGGAAGCCGTATCACGATAAAAAGAATTTTTAAGTATTAGTTTTAGTAAGAGGAACAGGGCAGAGATGTCTTTTTTATGCGGAATAACGAAAAGACACAACTACAAAAGGATTATTCCATCTATCAAACCTTCTCCGGGGCAACTACTTACTCAATTGTTCCGCATAGAGAAGACATCTCTGCTTAGCGGAAGCATGACTGTCGAAGCGGCGGTCGTACTGCCGTGTTTTCTGTTCTTCTTTATTAATCTCTCTTCCTCTCTTCAGATGATCGCTTTACACGGGAATCTGGAATATGCTCTTCACTCTGCCGGGAATGAAGTCTGTCTGTACGGAAGTCTGTTAACGGATCCCATGAAGGAACTTGGGCCTGCAGGTCATGTTTCTGCGGCGGATACCGGTGAGACATCGGAAAATGAGACTTCATCCGGCGCCGGGTGGAGCGAATTATCGGAATACATTCAGGGCGGAATACTGTCCGGGACATACATCAAATACCGTATTGTAAACGAGCTGGGGGAGGATTATTTAAGTTCAAGCCCATTAAGGAACGGAGCTTCAAGTCTTAATTTTTTTGGCAGTACTGTCAGCGAAGACAGCGATATTGTGGACATCAGACTTTCATGTTCCGTAAAAACTCCGCTTCAAACCATCGGTTCAGGGAATTTTTATATGGCCGGAAGGTATTACGGTCATTTATGGAACGGTTACAAGATCGAGGGAACGGGGCAGGAACTGAGTCAGGAGCAGATCGTTTATATAACGGCTGACAGTGAGGTATATCACGTTACCACATCCTGTACACACCTTAGATTGTCAGTCAGGGGTGTGGAATATGAAGCTTTGGATGAATGCAGGAACAATAACGGAGGAAGATATAACCCCTGTGAAATATGCGCTTCGGGGGATCGCCCCGATATCGTGTTTATAACGTCCGAAGGGGACAGATATCACTATTCATCCGAGTGTTATACACTTACCAGAACATATTCCGCAGTTCCCTTGTCCGAAGCGGAGGAATCTCACAGACCCTGTTCAAGGTGCGGAGGTTGAAGTAATTGATATTCAGATTGTTATTGGCCGTATATCTGCTGATATTGTCATTTGCTGATATTAAAAACAGAAAAATCCCGGTCTTTATGCTATGGGCCGGATTGGGGCTTGTAATTGTATGGTTTTTGGCAGGAGTAAGCCTCTCATCGCCTCCCGGGGAACTGGTCAGAAGGGTGATGACAGCTCTTTTGGGGGCGGTGCCGGGGGGCTTTCTTACATTTTTGTCCTTCTACTCCGACAAGGTCGGAAGAGGTGACGGACTTGTGTTGATGATCCTGGGCCTTACGGAAAATTGTACATTTTCAATGACCCTCATATGTGCCGCGTGCCTTGGACTTGCGATTTTTTCCGGCATACTGATGTGTATGCACAGGGTAAACGGGAAGACCCGTATGCCCTATATACCGTTTGTAGCAGGTGCATATGTAATCCTCAAACTCGGTGAAGGGAGTGGAATTTTGTTATGAAGCGGACGGATGGTTATTTATCCGTGGAAGCGGCTATGATAATGCCTTTTGTTTTTATGACCATTTTGCTGGTGATCAGATTATGGTTTTTCCGGTATGACAGGGTACTTCAGGAAATGGATACCGCATCTGTGGTTATAAGAACTCTTGAACAGCAGGATATGGGTGCTTCGGAGAAAGCGGAGTATGCACTTTCTGCCATGAAGAACAGATACAAGGACCATTATATTTCCTGGATCTTTGGGGATATATCAGTTTCCTGCACCGCGGACTGTGTCGAGTGCACCGTGTCGGGAAAATGCGGTGGTATGCCGGGAGGCTTTATCTTTGCTCAGCTTGAAGATACATGGTCTTCAAGCGTAACAAGGAGAAGAAGAGCAGTGTCTGAAGTATTCGTAATAAGAACTTACAGAAAGTTATCGGAAGTCGGAAATAATCTTTCCGAAGAATAGAAGACAGAGAGGAATTCAAATGATCGTTAGTGAGTATGTCAGGGGGCTTAAGAACAATTACGTCAGGATAAGAGAGTTGTCGCTTCCCGATGAACGTAAATATCAGTATTGCATCATGAAAAGAGGCGGTATAACGGGACTGCTTTCTTTTGAGATCAGATATATCGACTCGGATGCCTATATGTACTATGACATAACATCCAGGCAAAACCTTACCACGCTTTATTCCAAAAAGCCCCTGGACAGAAACTGGGTGATATCATTTTTTACATCGATGAAGAGGATCAAAGATGAGGCTGTGAGATTCCTGCTTGATCCCGGTAATCTGATCTGGAACCCGTCAAATATATTTCAGGATCTTAAGACCGGAAAATTCGGATATCTGTATGTTCCCTATCTTGATGAGGATAACGGAATGGCGGAAATGATGGATTTTATGGTAAGTCATATCGATTATTCGGATGATGAACTTGTTAAATGCGTTTATTCCGTTGCCGAACAATATAAAAGCGGTGGAGATGTGTATCTGAGTGATAAGGTTTATTCCGATATCTCCGGGCTCGGACTATATGGAGAGGTAAAGCAAGTATCGGAAACGCTTGAAGTATCAGAGAGCAAAGCCGGAAATGAGGACAGTACGGATCTGGCTTCCGAAAAAATTATATTATCCGAAACGGGGAAAGAATCCGGTAAGGACATGGATGTGGTCTATGCTCAGGCAGAGAAGATAGGTAATGCATTTAAAGCACCTGATGAAAGGCCGCTCAGACTAAAACCCGGATCATCAAAAGATGCCGGATCAAAAAGAGCCGTCGGATTGAAAGAGTTCTTTCTCAGGAAGAAAACCAAAGATAAGAAGTTCAGGGAGGAGTACGATTTCGGGTACGGTACGGATATGGAGGCGGCAGTTGCCGAGGAGCCTGTTTATTCGGATTCCGACTCACATGAAGAAAACGAGGGGACGGTATTTGTTGAACTGCCCCGGGAAGAATCTTCACACAGACTTATGTCAGAGACCGGACGGATCATGCATGTGATGAGTGAGAATTCCTGTGTGATAGGAAAAAAAGAAGATGAAGTGGATCTGTTTATAGATGATGAGGGAGTCAGCCGTATGCATGCGAGAATATTCAAAAGCGGCGAAGATTATTACATCGAGGACCTTAATTCCACAAACGGAACCTTTAAAAACGGTCTTCGCCTCAAGCCATATGAACAGAGGAAACTGTCCGCCGGAGATGAGCTGAAACTGGCAGCCCGTAAGATTATTTTTACATAAGAATTTTTTAAGATAAAGCAACTGTTTTTTAACGGTTGCTTTATTTGTTCCTGCTCCTGACGTATGGTATATTATTGGAAACGCGGGGCGATATGGAGCGTGGAAATGTCTGAAGAAAAGTACTTCGAAAAAGCTCTCTCCGATATGAAAGATTCTTTTGCCGGCAAGGATGGTATCAAGCATCTTGCTTCTCTTGGCTATTCCGTTCGCGAGATTCAGGCCTCGCTGGATTTCCCATTCCCTTTGGATAAGATAGGCAGAGTGCTGTGGGATTATTATAAAACCGAGGAGATCATTCTCATGAAGGCTCCCGGCAGCGGTGCGGGCTCTGTCAGGGCTACGTATGTCAAACAGACCGATTCCTACGGAAAACAGTCATTCATTAAGGTCCCGGGGGAAAATGAGACGGCCCGGGAGTATTCTTTCAGGAAGGAAGTATATAAGGACGGCCACGATATATTTACTCCCATCAATCTTAATGAAACGAGATTCATAGTTAAGTTTCTGGCTAAAAATTCATCGGGTGGTCCCGATTACGTAAGTCTGGACTTCGGAAGACTTAAGACCAGAAACGGCTCGGATTGGAGAAGAGTATTGTCTTCCGTGACCGGCGATGACAGGGATTATCTTGAAGTAATGCCTTGGGAAAACTCAATCACGGGGGTGTATCACAAGATAGACGAGCGGATGATCAGAATCCTTGAGGAGCTTGAGGGTACAGGATATATGCCCGGGGTTTTTTATTTTGCGGTTAAGGATGTATAATCGAAGGGTCTGAAAGGAGTCTGTATGGTCATACATATATATTACGGCGGAAGAGGCGTGATCGATGATCCGACCCGCCCTGTTATAGAGAGGATGCAGAAGGTCCTCGAAGAACTCCGCGTTAATGTTGTGCTTTACAACCTCTATGAATTTAAAAATACGATCCCTACCTTGTCCCAGACCATCAAGGATGCAGACGGAATAGTCCTTGCATCCACCGTCGAATGGTTCGGAATGGGCGGATATATGCTCGAGTTTCTTGATTCCGTATGGCAATTCGGAGATAAATCAAGGATCAGTGAGATCTACATGATGCCGATCGTAATTGCCAAAACCTATGGTGAAAGGCAGGTGCTTGCGGATCTTTCCAATGCATGGGAAACCCTCGGAGGTAAAGTGCTGACCGGTCTTTCCGGTTATATCGAGAATCCTTTGGATCTTGAAGTAAACCAGGATTACATTTCTCTTATCGAGGCACAGGCAGAAAGGCTTTATCGCGGCGTTAACCAGAGGGAGAAAACTTTCCCCTCCAGTAAGAATGCTCTTACCGAGAGAGTCGGAACCCCCAATCCGCTTCATCTGTCCGTTCCCGAAGCCGAGCAGCTTTCCCAGTACGTATCCGACGAAAACTATGTTAAGACCCAGAAGGAAGACATTCAGGAATTGGCCGTTCACTTTAAGGGCATGCTCATGAGTGAGGATGCGGGAAGCGAGGAGGAATATATCGGCGATATCAAGAAAGCCTTCAAGCCGTCGGCCGATGTTTCGGGAGTGTTCATAATCGACATCGCGGAAAAAAAGAATGATCTTATCATAGAAATACACGGCGCAAAGCTGGAGGTTAAATATGACAAGGCTTCTGCGGCTGATGTAAAGATGGCAATGAAGCGGGAAGTCATGGAAGATATAGTTTCCGGCAGAATGACGTTCCAGAGAGCGTTCATGTCCGGGGCAATGACCGGAATGCAGGGTAATTTCTCGCTCCTTGGCGGTCTTGATAAAGTCCTTGATTTTACGCATTGATAAACGGAGGTTTTTAAGATGACAAAAGACGATTGCATTTTCTGCAAATTGGCAAACGGAGTATTTCCTACCAATTCAATATATGAAGACGATAAGTTTAATGTTATCCTTGATAACGGTCCTGCAACCAAAGGTCATGCACTGATCCTTCCCAAGGAGCATGCGGACGATCTTTTCGGACTTCCCGATGATACCGCGGCTGAGGCATTCAAGCTTGCCAAGAAGCTGGGAAAGCACATCATGGAGACTTTAGCTGCGGACGGACTTAATGTCGTGCAGAACAACGGAGAAGCAGCGGGCCAGACGGTTCGTCATTTCCACCTTCATCTGATCCCCAGATACAATAATGACGGTCAGAAGATCCAGTGGGAGCCCACCTCACCTTCTTCCGAAGAACTTGTTAAGATAAAGGAAGAGCTTACCAAATAATGAGAGAGATCAGTTCAGAATCAATCGTAAGTGCCCTTGCAGAGATGTGCATAGAGGCAAATCACTATCTTACCCCCGATATGGAGTCGGCCCTTAAAAGAGCCGGAGATCAGGAAGTATCCCCCTTAGGAAAACAGGTTCTTTCGCAGCTGCGGGAGAACCTGAAAATAGCAGCCGAAGAAACGATCCCCATTTGTCAGGATACAGGAATGGCGGTCGTTTTTGTTGAGATGGGTCAGGATGTTCATATTACGGGCTCATCTCTTACCGATGCCATAAACGAGGGAGTCAGAAAAGGATATACCGAAGGGTATCTGAGAAAATCGGTCGTAAGCGATCCGATAGAAAGAGTCAATACCAAAGACAATACTCCCGCGGTGATCCATTATGACATCGTTCCCGGCGATAAGTTTAAACTGACACTTGCCCCCAAAGGATTCGGAAGTGAGAACATGAGCAGAATATTCATGCTCAAGCCCGCCGAGGGAATCGAGGGTGTCAAAAACGCGGTACTTACCGCTGTAGGAGATGCAGGCCCCAATGCATGCCCTCCCATGGTTGTAGGTGTCGGAATCGGAGGTACCTTTGAAAAAGCGGCTCTGCTTTCCAAGAAAGCTCTTTTGAGAGAGGCCGGCTCGCACTCCGATATCCCCTATGTTAAGGATCTTGAGATCGAACTTCTGGACCGTATCAATAAGTCCGGAATCGGTCCGGGCGGACTTGGCGGAAGAATGACCGCACTTGCCGTTAACGTTCTTACCTATCCAACCCACATAGCGGGACTTCCCGTAGCCGTAAACATCTGCTGTCACGTAAACCGTCACAGCGTAAGAGAACTTTAAGGAGGCATTATGGACAGAAGGATTAATATGCCTCTTTCAAAAGAGGACGCACTTTCGCTTAAATGCGGAGACTATGTATATCTGACCGGAACCATTTATACCGCAAGAGACGCGGCGCATAAGAGAATGTATGAGGCGCTTCGCACGGGCGGGGAGCTCCCCTTCGATATTAAGGGACAGACCATTTACTACATGGGACCTTCACCTGCGAGAGAGGGCAGACCCATCGGATCCGCGGGTCCTACCACCGCCAGCCGTATGGATAAATATGCACCGGAACTTCTGGACCTGGGACTTATCGGAATGATAGGAAAAGGAAAACGAACCCGTGAAGTAAAGGATGCCATTATCAGAAACGGAGCGGTTTATTTTGCCGCTGTAGGCGGCGCGGGTGCGCTTCTCAGCAAGTGCATTCTCTCATCCGAGACTATTGCATATGACGATCTCGGAACCGAGGCTGTCCGTAAGCTTGAGGTCAAGGATTTTCCCGTTATCGTAGTAATAGATCATGAAGGGATCGATCTGTACGAAGAGTCACAGAAACAGTACAGGGTCGAATAATAAAATGAGGAGAAATATTTAAAAGTGAAAAAACAAGTCAATGTCGAAAAGACAAAAAAGATCGTAGCGATCGTAGCCATAGCAATAGTGGCTCTGATCCTTGTCAGCGGTTCCTTTTACTCCATCAGAGAAGAAGAACAGGCTGTTGTTTGCACATTCGGATCACCCCAGGCGGTAACAACCCCCGGACTTCATTTCAAGATTCCTTTCATCCAGACTGTTGAAAAGGTATCCACTACCATTAACGGATTCAGCATCGGATACAACTCAACAGGAGCCGGTGAGGAAGCAATGATGATCACATCGGATTACAACTTCCTTCACGTCGACTTCTACGCGGAGTACAGAGTAACCGATCCCGTAAAAGCACTTTATGCTTCCGAAGATCCCGTAGAGATCCTCAAAAATATCGCACAGAACTGCATCAGAACAACAATCGGTTCTTACACCGTAGACAGTGTTCTTACCACCGGTAAGAACGAGATCCAGTCCAACATCAAGCAGATGATCATCGATAAGCTTGAAGTATACGATATCGGAATCCAGCTGGTTAATATCACCATTCAGGATGCCGAGCCTCCTACGGAGGAAGTAAGTATGGCATTCAAGGAAGTTGAGACCGCTAAGCAGGGCAAAGAAACTTCCGTAAACAACGCCAACAAATACAGAAATGAGATGATCCCCGCAGCCGAAGCGGAAGCCGACAGAATCATTCAGGAAGCCGAAGCGGACAAGCAGGAGAGAATAAACGAAGCCAACGGTCAGGTTGCCAGATTTAACGCCCTCTATGAGGAATACATCAATTATCCCGAAGTAACCAAGAAAAGAATGTTCTTTGAGGCTATGGAGGCAGTCCTTCCCGGACTTAAAGTCATCATCCAGAGTTCTGACGGGGAGATGACCACATTACTTCCTCTGGAGAATTTCTTCGATTTTTCCAATAACAGTTCAGACACAGTATTTGAAAATGGAGAGGGCTAATAAAATGGCACAGTTTGAAAGCTTTGATTCAAAGGGGAATCCCAAATCCTCTAAAACAAATAAATCGGTAAAGGGCTGGATTTTTATCGTTGCGATCATCTTTGCACTTATCGTTGTAAAATCCTGCATGATCGTTACATATGAGAACCAGTTCAAGCTTGTAAGAAGATTCGGAAAAGTAGAACGCGTTATTCAGACCGCCGGAATTTCATTTAAGGTTCCTTTTATTGAGACCGTAGATATTGTCCCCAACGAGGTGCTTCTGTATGACCTTCCCGCATCGGATGTTATCACTTCCGATAAGAAGACCATGATCGTTGACAGCTACGTTCTCTGGAGAGTTACAGATCCTCTTAAATTCGCACAGACTCTCAGCGGATCCGTAACGAATGCCGAAGGACGTATCGATACCATCGTTTATAACGCTACCAAGAACACTATCTCTAACATGACCCAGGATGCGGTTATCTTAAGCCGTGACGGTAAGATGACCGTAACGGTAATTGATGATGACACCGATGTCACTTCAAACGATATTACCGTCGAAGAAGAAACTGCAGTTGTAGAGATCACATCTCTTACGGAAGAGATCATGAATCACATCAATCATATCGAGGATCAGTACGGAATCGAGATCCTTACCGTTGATGTTAAGAAGCTTGATCTTCCCGATGATAATAAGCAGGCTGTATACACCAGAATGATCTCCGAAAGAGAGAATATCGCCGCTCAGTACACCGCAGAAGGTGAGGCTCAGGCTCAGATCATCATGAACACCACCGACAGAGAAGTAGCCATCACTCTTTCCAATGCGGAAGCTCAGGCAGAAGCAATCAGAGCCGAAGGAGAGGCCGAGTACATGAGAATACTTTCCGAGGCATACTCCGATGAGAGTAAGGCTGACTTCTATTCTTTCGTAAGAGCGCTGGATGCTCTTAAGGCAAGCATGGAGGGTGGAGACAATACCATTATCCTATCGGAAGACTCTCCCATAGCCGGAATATTCTATGGAAGATATTAATACTCAAACTATTTTGTGAATTGTGTTGACAAAGCAGGTATGTATGCTAAAATAATCAATGCGTCTTTTTGACGCATTCATATAGGTTACCGGTAATAAGTGCTATTATTGGTAGAGGCATTCGGACCTGAGGAGAAGTACTCAAGAGGCCGAAGAGGC
>JAEEGK010011899.1_pt1 | contig 19819 bp, 14 predicted proteins | sample 8958771 | NCBI WGS metagenome assembly JAEEGK01 (sample SAMN16246547, study PRJNA631951) | gut metagenome | biome: gut microbiome; feature: rumen; material: SC-attached | host: Bos | place: Iran: Karaj | collected 2018-10
ATACGAGTATCGACTCAATGCGGAACTGCAGTGAGATGAAGGGCACGGTGGCGCCGACGGCCATACGGAGACCGATCTCCTTGGTGCGCTCGGTTACACTGACCAGCATGATGTTCATGATGCCGATGCCTGCGACAAGGAGCGAGAAAGCTGCAGCTACGACGAGGATGATGGTAACGGTGTCCATCGTAGTGGACATTGTCTCCATCATCTCGGCCTGTGAGCGGATGGTGAAGTCGTCGACAGCCTCGCCCCTGAGCTTGTGGTTGTCGCGGAGCATCTGTGTGAGCTCCTCAATGGCGGCATCGCTCATTTCCTCAGTAACGGCGGAACAGATGATGCTGGAAAACCATGTCTGGGCGGCTATGCGCTTCATAACAGTGGTGTAGGGGGAGATCATGACATTGTCCTGGTCCATGCCCCAGTTGTTGTAGCCCTTGGACTTGAGCACACCGATTACGCGCATTGGAATCGACTTGAAACGGATGGTCTTACCTATGGGGTCGGTGGTGCCGAAGAGCTCCTTGACAACGGTGGCACCGATGACACAGACCTTTGCAGCCTTGTGGATGTCCTCCTCGGTGAAGAATTCGCCTTCCTCGATGACCCACTGCCGGATGTCGAGGTAGTCGATGGACTCACCATACATCGATGTCGTGGTATTGTTGTTGCCATAGATGGCTTGTCCGCTGGCAGTGACCTCGGGCGACACCTTCGTGACGAATTTCTTTTCACGGACGATGCGCTCGTAGTCGGCCATCTTCAGGGTTTGCATGGCGGAAGGATCCTGGCGTACGCCGCCACGCATGTCTGCTCCTGGACGGATGGTGAGGAGGTTGGTGCCCATGGTCGACAGCTCGGCGCGTATGCTCTCCTTCGATCCTTGTCCGATGGCCATCATGATGATGACTGCTGCCACGCCGATGATGATGCCCAGCATGGAGAGGAACGACCGCATCTTATTGCTGGCTATAGCCCGAAGGCTGACTTTGAAGAGATTGAGTATGTTCATATGATGAGTCTTTAGTCGTCCTTCGGTATTGGCAGTTGTGCGAGTGCCTCGGCTGCTGACTTGATGTCGAGGTTGAGGGTGTCTTCTCGAATCTTGCCGTCACGAAGGAAAATGTTGCGAGAGGAGTACTCGGCAATCTCAGGGTTGTGGGTGACGAAGATGATGGTGTGACCTTGGCGGTGCAGTTCCTGGAACAGTACGAGCATCTCGAAAGAGGTGCGCGTGTCGAGGTTACCTGTGGCCTCATCGGCCAGAAGCACGGCAGGATCGTTGACGAGTGCACGTGCTATGGCCACTCGCTGCATCTGTCCGCCAGACATTTGGTTAGACTTGTGCTCCAGACGGTCGCCCAGTCCTACGGCCTGCAAGGCACGTATGGCTTTCTCGCGCCGCTCACGTGCAGAGTACTGCGTATTGTACATGAGTGGCAGCTCTACGTTCTCAACGGCCGTCGTCTTGGGCAGGAGGTTGTAGTTCTGGAATACGAACCCGATCTTGCGATTGCGCAGATGGGCCCTTTGCGTCTTCGACATGGTGCGTACCGAGATGCCGTCGAGGTAATACTCGCCACTAGTGGGCGTGTCGAGGCACCCCAGTTGGTTGAGCAGCGTCGACTTGCCTGAGCCGCTGGATCCCTGGATGGTGACGAATTCACCTTCATAGATTTTGAAGGAGACGCCGCGCAGGGCTTTCACCGTCTCGCTGCCCACCTGGAAGTAGCGCTTGACATTCTGCAGTTCGATGACTGGCTGTTTCTCGTTCATCATCTGGGAGCTCGTTGTTGGTTCGTATTGTTGTTGCCGCCCTGAGTGCCGCCCTGGCCGCCACCAGCTGCGCCACCCTGACCGCCTCTGGCGTTGTTGCCTCTCCTAGGTCTGGGCATGAAGGGATTCTGTGCCTGCTCGTTTCCTTGAGGTTCGTCACCTCCGATGATGGTGAAACCGGTGAGAACTTCGGTGCCAGGCTCGATGCCACCCAAAATCTCAGTCAGCATTCCGTTGGTAATTCCTGTCTGCACGGGATGCGCCTTGAACACAGTGCCCTCAAGCGTCCACACTTTCTGAGGAGATTCGCAGTCCTCGATGGTCTGCCCTTCAGAGAGGATGGCATCGATGGGCATGAAGCGCAGGGCCTTGTTCTGTACGGCAAGCACATCGTTCTTCTCCAGTGTGAAGATGGTGACGTTAGCAGTCAGGCCGGGCTTGAGCTTCAGGTCGTTGTTGGGAGCCGATATGACTACCTCGTAGGTGACCACGTTGCTCTCGGTGGTTGCCTGCTGGCGCACCTGGGTGACGTGTCCCTCAAAACGGTCATCGGGGAAAGCGTCAACGGTGAACATCACGCGCTGCCCGTCCTTTACTCCTCCAATGTCTGCCTCGTCGATATCAGCAATGACACGCATGTCGGTGAGGTCCTGAGCGATGGTGAAGAGCTCGGGGGTATTGAATGAGGCAGCCACGGTTTGTCCTTCCTCTACACTTTTCGAGAGCACCACGCCATCGATGGGCGAGGTGATAGTGGCGTAGCCCAGGTTGGTCTGTGCCCTGCGTACTGTCTCTTGCGATGTGGTCACCTGCTCCTTTGCCTTCAGATAGCTCAGTTTAGCCGTCTCAAAGTCATTGGCGCTGACGAGGCCTTTCTCATAGAGCGTCTTGTATCGGTTGTAATTAGCCAGCTCGAAGTTCATCGTGCTCTGGGCTGAGGCAAGGTTGGCACGTGCAGTGTTGAGCTCGCTGGTGAGGTTGGTCCTGTCCAGCTCGGCAATGACCTGTCCTTTCTTCACGACAGAGTTGTAGTCGACATAGAGATGGCTGACGATACCGCTGACTTGAGTACCTACGGTGACTGAGGTCACAGGCTCGATGGTGCCGGTGGCGGTGATGCTGTTCTGGATAGTGGTCTTCTCGGCTACTGCCTTCTCGAATTCCACGGTCTGTTTCTTTGAACCGCCGGTAAGGAGGAAGAAGGCTACGATGGCGGCAGCAACGAACACGGCGGCGATGATGATTTTTTTCTTCATATTGTTGTGGGATGGGTTTTAGTGGGGTTAATGGGTGTGGTTAGCATAGAAGCGCAGCAGCTGCATGTTGAGCAGGGTGAGGTATTTGGCCTGCAGCTGGTTCTGCTGAGCCTGGAGAAGGCTGTTTTTGCCGTTCATCAGTTCGACGATGTTCTTCAGACCGACGTTAAACTGCTCTTGAAGGAGTTCGAAACTGCTGGCCGCACTGCTGACAGAGGCTGTGGCCGCACGGAAACGCTGCTGGTTGGTGGTGGCATCGAGCCAGAATCCCTCTATCGTCTGGTAGAGCTGCTTCTGCTGATCCTGCAGGTCGAGCAGTGCCTGCTGCTGCTGTATGCGTGCCTTGCTGACGTTGGTCTTGGTCTGCTTTCCGTCGAAGATGGGAATGTTTACAGACAGTCCGCCTGACATGTTGACATTGGTCTTAATCTGATTGCCCCAACCGTTGTTCGAGAGAGAGTTAGTGCTTGTGGAGACGCCACTGGTAAGGTTGACTGTCGGCAGCCATCCGGCCTTGGCAATGGATAGGTTGATGTTGCTGCTTTCGATGGCCAGTTTCGAGTTTTCTATCTCAGGACGGTTGATGAGGGCTCCTTCATATACGGTCTGCAGGGCAGGGATGTCGGCAAGAGCCTGGTCGTCGGTAGTGGCGGGGATGGCGATGTCGAACGGCTCGTCGGCTTTCAACTCCAACAGTTGGCGTAGTTGCAGTTTGTAGCTGGCAAGCTGGCTCTCAGCCTCGACGATGTTATACTCGTCGGTGGCTCGCTGTGAGGTGAGTTGGGCAAGGTCGGCCTTTGACATCATTCCCACTTCGACCATCTCCTTGCCTCGCTCTTCATTCTTAGCGCTTGTCTCCAGAGTGGCACGGCTGACGTTGATGGCTTCATTGAGGTAGAGACATTGCACGAAGAGCTGGCAGATACGCTCTTCGATGCTGTTTGCCTGCTGGGCAACATTCAGCTCGGCCTGCTGTTCTGACAGCTTGCTCAGACGTAGGTTGTTGTGGTTGCGATTGCCGTTCCACACTGTCCAGGAGGCATTCAAGTTATAGCTGCCATTGTAGTAGGTCTTGTCTACTTTTGTGTTCACCTGCCCATTGGTGACGGTGGTGATGCCGCTGTCCTGCCACGGACGATAGCCGATGCTTTGGTTGGTCGATCCGTTGACGGTGGGGAGCAGGGCTCCTTGCTGCGCCTTCACATCTTCAGCAGCTGACTGCTGTGACAGACGTGCCTTTTGCAGCGTGATGTTGTGCTGCATGGCATAATTGATGCAGTCGTCAAGCGTCCACTGTCGCTGGGCGTGGAGGGAGAGTGCCGTCATGACTAGTAGGGATAGTAAAAGTCTCGTCTTCATCTGTTTCTATTAGTTTGATTGACCTTTATTAGAGGTTCGTGTATGCGTGTCGTTTAAAAAAGACGGTGCAAAGTTAACAAAAATTGTCGGGATTGTGAAACTTTTGGCCCGAAAAGTTGCAAGATTGTAATTTATTTACTATCTTTGCAGTGACAAATGTTGAACACCTAAAAATCTTATTATTATGAATAAGGAGGATAAATTCGTTATTACCATTAGCCGTCAGTTCGGAACTGGCGGACATGAGATTGGTGCCGAGTTAGCCCGTCGTCTGGGTGTCAAGTTGCTCGACAAGCAGATTTTGAATGAGGTAGCCAGCCGATTCTGTGCCGTCGAAGATGCCGTGGAGAAGATCGAAGCCCGCAATCCGTTGTGGCGTGACGACTTCACCAGTTTTTATCGCCAGTATATGGCTGGGATAGAGTATAACGGCCAGGAGCACGACCAGACCTCTCGTCGTCTGTTTGAGGCACAGGCAGAAGCCATCCGTAAGATTGCCTCTGAGGAATCCTGTGTCTTGATTGGCCGTTGTGGCTTCCATATCTTCCGCGATCATCCCAATGCCCTGAAGATCTTCATCCATGCTGATGATATTTGCCGCAGGCGTCGCATTTCAGAAAAATATGACATTTCTGATCAGGATGCAGCAGCGATGGTTGTTGACAACGACTATTCTCGCGAACTGTATACAAAGACCTTCACGGGTAGTGACTGGCAGGATGCCCGCAACTATGACGTGACGATTAACGTGAGGCAGTTTGGCGTGAATGGAGCCGTCGACTTCCTGATGAATGCGATAGGCTGATATGGGACTGGGCAAGTGGATAGCTGGCTACCTGGGCTGGATTGTGCTGGGACCTCTGGGAGGTATCCTGGGATTCTTGCTGGGATCATTCCTGGAGTCGGTTTCTGGTAGCAATGGCGCTTCTTCATCGTCGACGTTCGATGATGCTACGTATGAGCGTACAGAGCACAACCAGCAGCAGGGCGACCGCAATAGTTTCCTGCTGAGTATGCTGGTGATGGCAGCCTATGTCATCAAGGCCGATGGGCGAGTCATGCATTCAGAGATGGAATTTGTGCGTAAGTTCCTCAACCAGAACTTCGGTGCTGTGGCAGAGCAGCAGGGCAATGATGTATTGCTGAAGCTTTTCGATGAGGAGAAACGTCAAGGCAAGGCTGCCTTCCGGCGTACCATACGTCAGAGTTGCGAGGAGGCTGCCCGCTTCCTGGATTATAGCGGACGCCTGCAGTTGCTCAACTTCCTTGTGATGATAGCGCAGGCCGACGGGCGAGTGGACAACAGTGAGATTGCTGCCTTGAAAGAGCTGGCCCAGTGGATGCAGATGCAGGCCAGTGAAGTCGACTCCATGCTTCATCTGAGGGGTGATAGCCTTGAGGATGCCTACAAAGTCCTTGGCGTGAGTCCTGATGCTACTGACGACGAGCTGAAGAAGGCTTATAGGCGGCTGGCTCTGGAGCATCATCCTGACCGTGTTGCCAAGCTGGGCGACGATGTGCGTCTGGCTGCAGAGAAGAAGTTCCAGGAGATAAATGCTGCCAAGGAGCGTATCTGGAAGGCCCGGGGCCTGTAGCTGCTACCTATTTTTGGGTATTATGAGCATTATTGGTGGCTTTTTGATTGTTATGTCAGCTAAAATGCTTACCTTTGCATAATTTTCGAGAAGAGCAAGGGCTATGAAACTATCTGAACTTAATACAGGTGAACAAGGAGTCATCGTGAAGGTGCAAGGTCACGGAGGCTTTCGCAAGCGCATCGTAGAGATGGGCTTTGTGAAGGGAAAGACTGTCGATGTGCTGCTGAATGCTCCGTTGCAGGATCCCGTGAAATATAAGGTGATGGGCTATGAGGTGAGCCTGCGGCGCCAGGAGGCAGAGATGATTGAGGTCGTTGCCAAAAGTGCCGATGACGAGGTCCTGTCTGTGTCACATGAATCAGAACCCCTGACCCTTGACCCTTCCCTTCACCAGGACGACTATATGCAACATGCCGCCTTGCGTAAGCATCGTACCATCAATGTGGCGTTGGTCGGCAATCCCAACTGTGGCAAGACATCGTTGTTCAACTTCGCAAGCGGTGCCCACGGGCGTGTGGGAAACTACAGCGGTGTCACTGTCGATGCCTCCGAGGCCCATGCTTCTATGTTCGGCTATGAGTTCAATCTTATCGATCTGCCTGGCACGTATTCCCTTTCGTGCTATTCGCCCGAAGAACTTTATGTCAGGAAGCACTTGGAGGAACAGATGCCCGATGTGGTCATCAACGTTATTGACTCGAGCAACCTTGAGCGTAATCTCTATCTGACGACACAGCTGGTTGACATGGACCTCCGGGTAGTGGGCGCATTGAATATGTACGACGAGTTTGAGCGTCGTGGCGATCATGTCGATCTGCATACGCTCTCCACTCTTTTCGGTATGCCGATGATACCCACGTCGTTCAAGAGTGGGGCGGGCGTGAAGGATCTGTTCCGTGCCGTCATCCAGGTATATGAAGGCCGCAGCCGTCATGCCCGTCACCTCCACATCAACTATGGCCATGAGATAGAAAACGGCATTCGTGGTATCCAGCGCTTTCTCAAAACCTCTGATAACGTTCATCGGGGACTCTCCACCCGCTATCTCGCTATCAAGATGCTGGAGAACGACAAGGCCGTGGAGCATCTGCTGACGCCTTCCATCCGTGAGGCCCGTGAGAAAGCTTCCGCCCGTGTGCAGGAGGAGACGCAGACAGATACCGAGACCGCCATCATGGATGCCAAGTATGGCTTTATTAATGGTGCACTGACAGAGGCCGGCTATCAGACGGGTACTAAGGAAGACACCTATCGCATGACCCATCTTATTGACAATGTGTTGTCAAATAAGTTCCTGGGCTTCCCCATATTCTTCCTCATTCTCTTCGTAATGTTCCAGACGACGTTTGCCCTTGGCCAATATCCTATGGACTGGATTGATGCCGGTGTGGGATGGCTGGGCGACTGGCTGGGCAGCACCCTGCCTGAGGGACCTCTGCGCTCGATGTTGGTCGATGGCGTGGTTGGTGGAGTGGGGGCCGTCATTGTATTCCTGCCACAGATATTAATATTGTACCTGTTCATATCTATTATGGAGGACTCGGGCTATATGGCCCGTGCAGCCTTCATCATGGACCGTCTGATGCACAAGATGGGGCTGCATGGCAAGTCGTTCATCCCACTGATCATGGGCTTCGGCTGCAACGTGCCGGCAGTGATGGCCACACGTACTGTAGAGAGCCGTCGTTCCCGTCTCATCACCATGCTGGTGCTGCCCTTTATGTCGTGCTCTGCTCGTCTGCCTATCTATATTATGGTCACAGGCACATTCTTTGCTGCCAGCTATCGCTCGTGGGTGATGATTTCGCTTTACGTAGTAGGCATTGCGATGTCGGTCATCGTGAGCAAGGTCTTGTCGAAGTTTGTCATCAAGGGCGAGGATACACCATTCGTGATGGAGCTTCCTCCTTACCGCTGGCCTACTGCGAAGGCTACTGCCCGACATACCTGGGAGAAAGGAAAGGAGTACTTGAAGAAGATGGGTGGCATCATCCTGGTGGCCTCAGTCATCGTGTGGGCGCTGGGCTATTTCGGAACGATGGGCGTAGCACCTTCGATGGAGGAGAGCTTCATTGGAATCATGGGACGAGGCCTTGAGCCGCTGTTCACACTGCAGGGCTTCGACTGGAAACTCGATGTCAGTCTGATAGCTGGTGTGGGAGCCAAGGAAATCGTTGCCTCCACCATAGGAGTGCTGGGGGGGCTGGAAAACATCACACCCCTCATCGCCTACTGCTACCTGCTCTTTGTACTGCTCTATTTCCCCTGCATCGCCACCATTGCCGCCATCAAGAACGAGACAGGCTCATGGCGTTGGGCAGTCGTTGCTGCCGTCTATACCACAATACTTGCGTGGATAGTGTCGGCAGTCGTCTATCAGGTGGGCTGCTTGTTCTGAGTTAGAGGACTCCCTTCGTAGATGGCAGATGATAGTTGTAGACATCACGACGGATGGCCTGGCGTAGGCTGCGTGCCAGTGCCTTGAAGATGGCTTCCGCCTTGTGGTGCTCGTTCTGTCCCTCAGCATGGATGTAAAGGTTCATTTGTGCAGCATCGCTAAGACTCTTGAAGAAATGGAAGAACATCTCCGTAGGAACGTCGCCTATGTACTCACGATGAAACTCCACATTCCACTGCAGCCAGGGCCGTCCGCCAAAGTCGAGGCAGACATGAGCCTGGCAGTCGTCCATTGGCAGCGAGAAGCCGTAGCGCTCCAGGCCTCGCTTCGACCCTAGAGCATGACGCAGGCATTCGCCCAGTGCGAGGGCGGTGTCCTCAATCGTGTGATGCTCGTCTACGTGCAGGTCGCCCTTTGCCCTTATGTCCAGGTCGATGCCTCCGTGACGTCCTATCTGCTCCAGCATGTGGTCGAAGAATCCCAGGCCAGTACTGATGTGGCAAGCCCCTTGTCCGTCAAGCAGGAGGCTGATGTCAATGTCGGTCTCCTTGGTCGTTCGGCGTACGGATGCCCGTCGCTCTCCGTCGATGATGATTTCGGCGGCTTGCTGCCATCCTGTGTGTTCATCGAGTATGATGGCCCGACAGCCGATGTTGTGCGCCAGCTGCAGGTCGGTCTCTCTGTCGCCGATGACATAGCTGCCTTCGATGTCATAGTGCTCGACATCGTCCATATACTTCTTCACCATTCCCGTCCCAGGCTTGCGAGTGGGGGCATTGTCCTCTGGGAAATGAGGGTCGATGAGAATGTCGTCGAAGCGAATGCCCTCACCTTCCAGCGCCTGTAGAATGAAGTTTTGAGCAGGCCAGAAGGTGTCCTCAGGGAAGGAGGAAGTTCCCAGCCCGTCCTGATTGCTCACCATCACGAGCTTATAGTCAGTACGTTCGGTTATCAGCCCCAGCCATTTGAACACGCCGGGCTTGAAGCGAATCTTCTCCAGGGCGTCCACTTGTTCGTCGTGGGGTTCTTCTACTAGCGTGCCGTCGCGGTCAATAAAAAGAAGTTTCTGTTTCATCATTTCTTATTCTTCATTAGCACATTTCCCCAGATGTAATAGAGCGGAAATAGGGTAGTGAGGTGTATGTAAGCCTGGAGGAACCCGCAGACGCTGAATATGGCGAAGTTGAGCATAAACAGGTTGTCGGGCATATCCACTTCGTCGCCTGCAGCCCATCCTGCAGCAGCCTCCACGTTGGCGATGCCCATGATCACGGCGGGCATCATCAGCAGCAACATGACAATGACCACCAGCAACAGCATGATCAGGCTGACCACGATGAGTGTTCCCAACTGGTGGCTTCGTACCGCCTTCCATAGCATGCGTGGCAACTTGGTCAGACCCTTGAAGGTGAGCTTCCAGGGCCATCGTCCCCACCAGTGTTGCGGTCGCCTGATATTGTCAGTCAGCGAATGATCGTGCAAAGGTGCTACTCCTCCTGCAAAAGCAAACAGAATGGCTGCAATGAGGAAGGCAACGACGGTACCTAGCCAGATGAGCAGTTTCGAGGATATGTGATAGTCAGACATCAGAGGCGGCAGGAGGTATGTGAAGAAGTAAGCCATCGACAGTCCTGTCACCAAGGCATAGATAATGGCCTGTATCCACGACGAGCGCAGCAGGCGCGAGAAGTACTGCCCGTAGAGCCGAAAGCCGTCCCTGATGACAGCCTGGATGCTACGGTTACGACGCAGTGTGAGTTCAGTGTTCTTGTCCATGTAATACTTAATTTGGGTGCAAAGATACTAAATAATTCATAATTCATCATTCATTATTCATATTTATTTTCTACCTTTGCACAAATTTTGCAAACATGAAGATACTGAAATGGGGATTTATAGGTTGTGGTGAGGTCTGTGAGCTGAAAAGCGGGCCGGCCTTCGGCGAAGTCGAAGGGTCGAGCGTCGTGGCTGTGATGAGCCGCACTGAAGCCAAGGCCCGCTCGTATGCTGAGCGTCATGGTGTGCCCCGCTGGTATACCGATGCCCAGCAGCTTATCAACGACTCGGAGGTCAATGCCATCTATGTAGCCACTCCGCCATCGAGTCATGCCACCTTTGCCATCATGGCGATGAAGGCCGGCAAGCCTGTGTATGTGGAAAAACCATTGGCCTCGACCTATGACGACTGCGCCCGCATCAACTACGTCAGTGAACAGACGGGCGTGCCCTGCTTCGTGGCCTACTACCGTCGCTACCTGCCCTATTTCCAGCGGGTAAAGGACATCGTCGACCAGGGTGTGATAGGACAGACGGTGAATGTGCAGGTGCGCTTTGCCGTACCTCCACGCGACCTCGACTATGCCCATCCTGAGACGCTTCCCTGGCGACTGCAGCCTGAGGTTAGTGGTGGAGGCTATTTTTATGACCTTGCTCCCCATCAGATCGACCTTCTGCAACATATCTTCGGTGTCATTCTCGAGGCCCGGGGCATCTGTGCCAATCGTGGACATCTCTACTCGGCAGAGGATAGCGTCAGTGCTGTATTCCGCTTTGAGAACGGACTGACAGGCAGCGGCTCCTGGAGCTTTGTGGCTCATGAGTCGGCTCGCACTGATCGCATCCTGATCATTGGCACACAGGGGTCGATGGCCTTCTCTGTGTTCAATTATGCTCCCATCGAGTTGCATACCAGTCAGGGCACTGAGCTCATTGAGGTACCCAATCCGCCATACGTGCAGTTCCCCATCATCAAGAGCGTCATCGAACATCTGCAGGGGTTTGGCGTATGTCAGTGTACGAGTGTGTCGGCCACTCCCACCAACTGGGTGCTTGACCGTATACTGGGGAAGATTTGAGGTTTGAGATTTGAGGTTTGAGATTTGAGGTTTGATGTTTGAGATTTGAGGATTGAGGTTTGAGATTTTTTGTGACCATAATGATGCTTTGGGGCTCCTTGTTTTGTCTGGCACAGGACAAGGACAGTATAGGTGACGCCACGACGGCTTCGCCCACCTCTCAGGCTGCTCTGGTCAATGCTCAGCTCACATCCATTCGCAAGCAGATCAAGAAGACTGTGCGAGGCTTCGACCGCCTGGACACAGCCTATATCGAGCCGCAGCATTACATTTTTACTGTTATGCTTCAGGCCACCAACAACTACGACTGGTTCACGCTGCGAAGCGCAGGACCCGATGTCCAGTCGGTGACATTCTCACCCGACATGAACATACGCCTCGGACCTTTTGTGGGATGGAAGTGGTTCTTCGCAGGCTATACCTTCGAGTTGGGCAACATCAATCTGGCACGCATCAAACAGCAGCTCGACTTCAGCGTCTACAGCTCGCAGATAGGCGTCGACATCTTCTATCGCCGTACGGGCAACGACTACAAGTTGCGCGATGCGCAGCTGGGTAATGATGTCGACACTTCGCCACTCGAAGGAAAGCCCTTCAGTGGCGTCAAGGCTGGCATCACGGGTTTCGACTCCTACTATATCTTCAATCACGGGCGCTTCTCCTATCCCGCTGCCTTTGCACAGAGCACCCAGCAGAAAGTGAGCTGCGGTTCGTGGATGGCAGGACTGGGCTACACGAAGAACACCCTCGAACTGGACCACCAGCGCCTGCAGCGACTCATCGACAGCTCGCTGGGAAGCAATAGCGTGCCCCTCGACTCAGGATTGATGTTCCATAAGGTCAGCTACCACAACTTCAGCCTCTCCGGTGGCTATGCCTACAACTGGGTGCTGCGCAAGAACTGGCTTTTCGGTGCAAGTCTGCAAGGGGCATTGGCCTACAAGAAGAGTGTGGGTGACGTGGTGGACGACAACAACAATGATGTCCTGGGTCTGGGCTTCGACTTCAAGAACATCAACCTCGATGGAATAGGGCGTTTTGGTATTGTCTACAACAATATGCGATGGTATGCCGGAGCCAGCATCATCGTACATACCAACAACTACCATAAGCCCCGCTTCCGCACCAACAATACCTTTGGGTCGATGAATATGTACATAGGCTATAACTTCGGTTTGAAATCAAGATATAAGAAACAATGAACAACAGACTCGTATCACTCTTCGTGGCCGTCGTGGCATGCCTTACGGCCACAGCTCAGATGCCCCGCTGTCATTATAAGGCGCAGGATAGTATACTCATCGAAAAACTGCTGACCACGGGCAAGACCGACGTGCTGCACTATGCCCGTCAGTTCCTCGGCAAGCCATACGTGGGCCACACTCTCGAGCTCTATCCCGACGACGAGCGGCTAGTGCTCAACACAGGTGAATTGGACTGCACCACCTATGTCGACGTGGTGGCTGCCCTCACGCTTTGTGCCCGTCGGGGCGAGACTTCCTTCGTGCAGTTTGTCAGACAGCTCCATCAGCAGCGTTACTGGGACGGCCGTTGTGTCGACTACACCAGCCGCATCCACTACTTCAGCGACTGGATACGCGACAACAGTCGCCTGGGCTATGCCAGCGAAGTGCAGCAGCCAAATCCGCCTTTCACAGCCGTCCAGACGGTGAAGGTCGACTATATGACGCGCCATCCGCAGTCCTATGTCGCCCTCAGCCGCCATCCTGAGCTGCTGCCCACCATCAAGAAACAAGAGCAGGATCTCACAGGCCGTAAGTTCCGTTACATACCTACTGATCAGGTCGTTGACAGCAAGGCCATGCGCGAGGCCGTACACGATGGCGACATCATCTGCATCGTCACTTCGGCCGACGGACTCGACATCGCCCATCTGGGCATTGCCGTTTGGCATGCCGACGGGCTGCACATGATCGATGCGTCGAGTCTACATAAGAAAGTGGTGGAGGAGGACATGACTATGCGTCAGTATCTGGAGCGCCGTAAGAATGCCCTTGGCATCCGCATCGTGCGTCTCAGCGAACGAAAATGATGATTATCGTACGGTGATGTGAAAGCACGGCTGCCGCACCTCGTACTTGATGTAGCAGCGACCCTGCTGTCGGAGGTCGTCGAGCACCTCGCTGAGGACGAACTTCAGCTTATCGTCAGGCGCACTTTTGCTTCCAACGGCATTATAGAGGTTATAGTTGATGTCGAACGTGGTGCCGTACAGATGGCATGACTGCTCAGTGGCGTTATGATTCGAACGACGTAGGCGAGTCACATCCTCTTCAGTGCGCAGCACGCTCGTCACCACGATACGATGCAGCGGCAGACCCTTCACCTGCAGGCTGTCCATGAATGTGCGGCCTATGTCCTGCAGCAGCATTGAGGCACGAGGGACGAGATAAGGTATGCTCGCATCGAGATGAGCCATATCATAATAAGGTGAGCAGCCCATATACACCACTTCATTCTTTCTTTTTTCTGCATCGTCGCGGTTTTTCACGGGTGACACTCCCCATCTGCGTGCGGCCTCCAGCTGCACGTGGTTGCTGTCAGGGAAAGCCTCATGATAGCTATGAACGCTGTAGATAGGGTGGGGGCGTTCACCTTCTGCCAAGTATTTGGGAGCTGTCGTGATTATGATGGGGCGCTCGGCAATCGTCTCTGTATCAGTCATCTTTGGAGTCTCTGTGGTCGTCTCCGTTAATGTCTCCGTAGGAGTCTCTGCAACTAACTCAGTTGCAGCCTCTGTTGATACCTTTGTGGCAGCCTGTGCAGATGTGTCTTTTTCAGTAGTTATCGCTGCAGTTTCTACTGAAGCGTCCCCTGTTTTCACTATTGAGTCAGCCTGACTTATAGGCTGTTGTTTGTCGCTCTGTCCAGCAACTCCTGGGAACACACATCGCACCAATGCCAGCACCATCACGATGATGCCGAACGTCTGCACATATCGATGTTTCAGTTTCTTCGTTGCCATTTCGAGTGCAAAGGTACAAAATTTATTTCAAATACCATTTGATAATCCCCGAAATAATTCTGCTTAATCTACACCTACCGACTGTAGCCCTCACACCTACCGACTGTAGCCCTTACACCTACCGACTGTAAGCCCTACACCTACCGACTGTGGCCCTTACACTTACCGATTGTCGAACTTTTGTGATTATTTGTAAGGATACTTTGTTTGGAAGTTGAACGTGCTTTCCTCTGTGAAAGGAAAGTTTTTTGCGAAAAGACCCAACATCCACCTAAATCGCTCAAATGTCCTTTGTTTATTGGATAATTGAGTGGGTGGGTGTTTGATGAACATCCACCATACACCCACCATACACCCACCATACACCCACCAATCACCTACCTGAAATCTACATAATGTCCACCTATAATCCACCTTTAGCTTCTTCTGAATTAGAATGATTTTGTAATATTTATTCGCTAACATTTCGCGTCACAATCACCCCCTCCCGTTCGGGAGGGGGAAGGTGGTGGGTGTTAGGTGGGTGTTAGGTGGGTGTTGGTTGGGTGTTGGTTGGGTCTTAGTTGGGTGTTTTACCAACATCCACCTCTCCGAATCACCTTTGTACAAAGGCATTCCAGGAGATTTTGGTGGGTGTTGCCTTTTTTCTTGAAATCTTGTTTCTGAGAAATTTCGAAGAAAAAGGAAAGGTGTTTCACTTGTGGCCGACGAGCATCATGCCCGTTGCGGACGGAGCCCACGTTCGTTACGGACGGAGCGCATGCTCGTTGCGGACGGAGCACACGCCCATCGCGGCCGGACTATACGCCCATCGCGGCCGGACTATACGCTCATCGCGGACGGACCATACGCTCGTCGCGGACTAGCTATGTGGGCTCCTTATACTTCGGCAATAACTTCGATCTCGACGAGGGCACCCTTTGGCAGTGTCTTCACAGCGACGGCAGAGCGGGCTGGGTAGGGCTCCTCGAAGAACTGTGAATAGACAGCGTTCATAGCAACGAAGTCATTCATGTCAGCCATGAACACGGTGGTCTTGATGACGCTAGCCATCGAAAGGCCTGCTCCCTCGAGGATGGCCTTCACGTTGGTCAGCGACTGGCGCGTCTGCTCCTCGATGCCTCCCTCAGGGAAAGCGCCGGTGGCTGGGTCGATGGGCAGCTGTCCTGACGTGTAAACGAGGTTTCCTACGAGTATAGCCTGGCTATACGGTCCGATGGCAGCAGGTGCCTTGGTGGTGTTGATAACTTTCTTCATTGTATACTATTGTTTGGATTTTGGTGCAAAGGTAATGCTTTTCTCTGAATTCTGTGTCTTTTGCCTTGCAGTTTTAATAAGTTTTTTGATATGCAGGAGAGGGTGAACCGCAGAAAAAAGGGTACAAAAATCGGTCATTATCAAAAATTATGGGTCATTGCCAATATTTATAGGCGGTTTTTTTGCGTGTTTGCGTTTTTTTGCTTAATTTTGCACATTGAAAACAAATCTACCGGCTACCAAAACCGTATAAAAACAAACAATATTAATAATAACCTACATGAAGAAGTTCTTATTCTGTATCTCTCTCGCAATGACGGGACTGATGACCTCCTGCATCGAAAAGTATGAGGAGGTCGATGCGGATCACAAGCCATCATGGCTTGGTGAGAGCATCTATGCGGAACTGAAGAATCCCAACTCTTCCGGGCTGACGGGCACGTTCAGTACCTATGTGCGGTTGATTGACGACCTCGGCTATGCCGAAACGCTCAACCGAACAGGTTCGAAGACTGTGTTCCCAGCCAACGATGAGGCCTTCCAGCGGTTCTTCAGCAGTAATGAATGGGGTGTTTCCAGCTATGAGCAGTTGACAGAGGCTCAGAAGAAACTCCTGCTCTATTCTTCGATGCTCGACAATGCTCTGCTGATCGGCCTGCTGCCCAACACCAGTAATGGTACGGCAGAGCCCATGAAGGGAGCAGCTGTCAAGCATGCTACCAATGTGAGCATCATCGACTCGATCCAGCACATTGCCGGGCTGGCCGGTATGCCTAAGGGCAATCCCTATTGGGAGCGTTTCTATGAAAAGGGCATCGACGTGGTGAACGACAACACCCGTCCGATGATGGTGCACCTCACGCGTGAGTACATGCTGAACAATGACATTACCACGCTGGGTGACGAGAGCGACTTCGCCATCATCACGGGAACGCCGTTCACTGAAGGTACGGCCTACGTGTTCAACGACCGTGTGATCAAGGGCGACGTCACTTGTCAGAACGGATACATCCACCAGATGGAGGATGTGCTCGTGCCGCCGGGAAACATGGCTCAGGTGTTGCGCAAGCAGGCCAACTCCAAGTACTTCAGCCGTATTCTGGACCACTATGCCGTTCCCTTCTATGATGCGGTGACTACGCGTAACTACAACGACTGGGCTGTAGCCAACGGCCGTCCGCAGAAGGACTCCATCTACCAGGTGCGTTATCTCAGCCGTCGCTCGCAGGGTGGCAACCAGCTCCTTCGCGACCCGAACGGCACAGACAAGTCGACCAACCACGTGCTGAGCTATGACCCAGGTTGGAACCAGTATTATCCCGCTGTTGCCAATGCCGGTAACGTCGACATCACCATTCAGGACATCGGCGCCTTCTTCGTGCCCGACGATAATGCTGTCAAGCAGTACTTCCTCCCTGGTGGCGGAGGCTCTCACCTGATGGAGATTTATGGCGACAGGGAGAACACCGAGGCCAACCTCATGGAGAACATCGACTCGCTGCACTCCAAGAAGCCCGAGGTGCTTGCCTCGTTCGTCAGAAACCTGATGAAGCCTCGCTTCACGCAGACCGTGCCTTCTAAGTTCCCCAATGTCACCAACGATGCTTCGGAGAACATGGGACTGACCCTGGATATCCTCGACCGCAAAGCCGACGGCAAGTACGACATCACGATAGCCAACAACGGTGTCATCTATATGATCAACGATATGATCGTGCCTGATGAGTACCGTGCTGTGCTGGCTCCTTCGTCAGAATATCCCGACATGAGAGTGATGAACTGGGCCGTGCAGGACGGACACAGCAACGGCGACTATCTGGGCGTCGACTTCAAATACTACCTCATGGCTATGAGTGCCAACTACGCATTCTTCATTCCTGAGGATGCCGCCTTCGACCTCTACTACCTCGACCCCGCTTCGCTGGGACACGTCGACGATGAGGGCAATCAGCGTCCCGATATGCTTCGCTTCTACTACGACACGTTGGCTACGCGCCAGCCATTCGTGAAGTGCACCCGCTACTATTATAATCCGCAGACGGGAGAACTCAGTGAGAACGGTCGCGATGTCAACATCTCTACGGTGAAGTCGCAGATGGTGGACATCCTGAACTTCCACACACTTGTGTTGAAGAGCGGCGAGGTCATAGGCGACAACCATTATTATAAGACAAAGCACGGCGGCGAAGTGTTCGTCGACGGCAATTTTGAGGGCGGACGCGTGATGTCAGGATCACAGATTGAGGATCCCGACTCGCTGCCACCACCACTCATCAAGACCATCTATCGTGAGAAGAATGGTAACGCCTACCGTATCTCGCGCGTCATCCAGCCGCCTCACAAGAGCGTCTATAAGGTGCTGAGCGAGAACGAGCAGTTCTCAGAGTTCCTGCTGGCATGTACGGGCTTCGATGCTACCGATCTGCTCGCTTGGGCTGGTATCTCGGATGCTGTCAACCAAGCAACGGGATCGACAGAGCAGGATGCCTACACCATTTTCACACGAAACTACAAGCTGGGCAGCACCAAGACAAACGATGCCTGCCTAGACTACAACGTGAAGATGTTCAATACCTATAATTATACGCTCTTCGCTCCTGACAACACTGCTATGGAGAAAGCTTACGCAGCAGGACTTCCCAAATGGGCGGATGTCGTAGCTATGTTCGAGAAGTATATGCAGAAGGTGGAGAACTACAACGAGAATCGCGCTGATGACGATCCTGAATACGAAGACGATGCTGAGGATCAGGCTAATCAAGCTCGCGCGAAGAAGATGATCACGCAAATACGCGACTTCATACGCTACCATTTCGTGACGAACTCGGTCTATGCCGACAACACCGTCGAGGGTGGACGCTATCAGTCATTGAGCTCGGATGCTACTGGTGTCTCGAAGGAGGTTCTGCTCTCAGGAGGCAACGGACAGATTGTCATCACCGACCGTATGAAGGGTGGACATAGCGTCACCGTCAAGGCTGACGATAAGTCGAAGATAGTCAATAAGATGACGCGCGACTACTGGTTCAATTCGTCCAAGCTGACAGCAACAGGCATCGAGACATCGTCGTTCTGCGCCGTCCATCAGATCTCTGAGCCGCTGTACTACGATGAGAGTGGGCGCTTCGACAAATAACTAACGTAAACAACGAACTCTAAAGACAATCATACAATGAATATCAAGAAAGTCATATTTGCCGCACTATTCACCGTCATCGCCCAGGCAGTGGTGGCACAGGGAGTGCGCATATCGGGTACGGTGACCGACAATGACGGCCCCATCATGATGGGTAACGTCACGGAGCGCGACGCCAACAACCGTATCGTTTCGGCTGCACAGACTGACTTCAACGGTAACTTCTCGCTGCAGATCAAGAGTACCAAGAATAAACTCTGGTTCTCGTTCGTCGGCGACAAGACCAAAATCCTGCCCATCGGCAACAAGACCGTCTTCAACGTGAAGCTGGAGCCGGAGGGCACCGCCCTGAAGGAAGTGACCGTCCGCGGACGCCGGCAGAGCTCTGGCGGTCTGTCAATACAGAAGAAAGAGATGACCGTTTCATCGCAGACCATGAACATGGAAGACCTGGAAGGTCTCGCCTTTACCTCTGCCGACGAGGCACTGCAAGGTGAGATTGCCGGTCTTGACATCGTGTCGAACTCTGGTAACCTGGGTGCTGGCTCGCAGATGCGTCTGCGTGGTGTCACCACCCTGTCTGCAAACTCCAACCCGCTGATTGTGGTGGATGATAAGATCTTCGACAACCCTGACGAAGACTTCGACTTTGCTACGGCTGACGAGGAACAGTACTCCTCGCTGCTGTCGGTGAACGTGGAAGACATTCAGAAAATCGAGGTCCTCAAGGATGCTGCTGCTACGGCAGTATGGGGTTCGCAGGGTGCCAACGGTGTCATCCTGATTACTACCAAGCGCGGCTCGCGTGGTAAACCCCGTGTGAACTTCTCATATAAGTTTACGGGTACATGGATGCCTAAGGGCTACTCGCTGTTGAACGGTGACGACTATACCATGCTGATGAAGGAGGAGTTCTACAACCCCAAGCAGCAGTCGGATGTCACCCTGCGCATGGCCGAGCTGAACTACGATAAGAACGGTTATGCCGACTGGGAGAACTGGAACAACAATACCGATTGGGTGGACGCTGTCAAGCAGTTCGGTGCCATGCACGACATCAGCCTGAACCTGACGGGTGGCGGACAGAAGGCACAGTTCCGTATCTCGGCTGGTTACAAGCACCAGACCGGTTCGATTATCAAACAGAAGTTCGAGCAGTTCACGACCCGTATGGCTTTGGACTATAACGTGTCGGACC